>Ga0222673_1000088_pt1 | contig 56314 bp, 52 predicted proteins | sample AntAcemetagen801_FD_179845 | JGI IMG/M metagenome (GOLD analysis project Ga0222673, IMG submission 179845) | Saline water microbial communities from Ace Lake, Antarctica - #801 | ecosystem: Environmental > Aquatic > Non-marine Saline and Alkaline > Saline | place: Antarctica: Ace Lake...
ACTGACCATACCCAGCCTGACGGAACTTCCATGCACTATCGAAGTAGAGGTTACCGCCCACACCACCTCTCACTAATAGCGAGCCTTCTACGTCAAGACTTGATACTGGACTCGCAGTCCCAATCCCAACATTCCCATCACCATCCACAAACACACCTTCATCATCACCGTCACCAGAGAGGTAGTTAGAACCGAGTGCAATGTTTGCTGCGGTACCTGAGAGGGTTAAGTCACCAGAAAGTGTGCCCCCTGTAAGCGGAAGATAGTTTGAAAGGTCGCCTGAATCAGCAAATCCTAATGTCGTGGTTGATACCCAAACGAAGCCACCTGCTGAGGTGGAGCTTGCTTGAAGCACATAACCATTGGTTGGACCGATGTCAATGTTGAGGTTTGACTCAGAGATATTTGCAGTGAGTGCACCCCCTGTATTTGTAAGACCAGAACCAAGTAGATTGGTGAAACGCTGGCCATTAATGACGAAGTTGGTTGTCGTTGCAGTGAGTGTCGTGAGGCCTGAGACAGTACTTGAACTTTGACTGATGAAACCGTTTGCAAAAGTGAGCAGACCACTTGCTGTATCTGCCTGATCGGCTCTCAGGAATGAAGAAGTCGCAAGACCATCAAGCTGCTGCGCCTCAAACGCTGCAGGTACGATGCCGAGTATTTTGCGCGGAGACATTTCCCCGTCGGACTCTACATTGATACCCAAGTACAAAGTCTGGTTGAAGTCGACACTCGTAAGTGGAGTACTGCTTCCAAGCATGACTGAGAAGAGACCGCTTGTGATTGTGTTTGAAGTAGTCTCAGTCCAAACAGCCGAACCGCCACTAGGCTGTGTGTACAGACTGAACGTGATTGAGAAATCACCATCAGCAACAGTCGCACCAGCATCGTCAGTAAGCTTACCTTGATAGTTAATCTGCTGATTAGGGGCAGCAAATACATCCTGAGAGAAAAACACAAAACCAAAGAGCAAACCGAGAAGTACGGTGCAGAGAAGAATATGCTGTTGTGTTTTACCAATACGCATACTTATTCGTTGTGACTTTTATTAGGAACGGGAACTAGAGAAAATTCATATTTTTTCCCTGCAGAATCTCTGAATACCGGCTGCACCACATACGCGTCACTACCAGGAGACACAATCACTTCATCAGAAAAATACTTTTGTGTACTCTCTAGAGTAGTTTGTGTTTGCTGTATAGGGATTTCCAGACGCAATGCATTCTCGTCTGAAAAGACAGGGAGCGTTGTAAATACTCCGTCCAAAGATTCTTGCGAGATGATTTGAGAAACAGGCTCTAAATCTGGGGTTGCACTTCTTGTTCCAAAAAGCAAAGCCTCATTTGAACCTGCAAAGAAATTACTCCTATATGCAATTGAAAAATCCGGTACTGTAGATGAAACAAACGCACTCGCTAGCGTACGAGCATTCAGCGCAAAATCTCGCGTGTGAAAATCGGACGTAATGTACATCCACGAAACACCGCCTACACAAAAGCCGCATGCGAGCACAGCGACTGATTGCGCAAAAGCGCTGAAGTTGGCATTATGCACATTTGGCAATAAAGTACCCTGTTCCACTTCACCACTTTGTTGATTGCGTTCGGTTTTTCTTTCTCGACTAAGAAGACTCTGTCTCATCCGGCTTTCAACATCAGCTTGTAAGGCAAATACGCGAAGTGATTCTGGTTCAGCAAACCACTGGCGCCCAACCCTCGTTGCAAGTATTTTTTCGTCTCGTGCAAGCTTTGAAATGTAGTCTGAAGAGTATTTAAATTGCTTCGCAAGGACAGTGCTTGGAAGGTACTCTTTTTTATTGATACATAGACTTTGAGACATAGACGTAAACTCTATAAATTATATAGGCAAAACGCTTCTAAAGCCCCTAAAAAAGAGCTAAAATGTGGACAAGAAAGGACTTAAATTTACAAGTATAAAAAAGTATTTCACAGGCTTAAAAAAAGAAATTTCTACGCATAATACACACCACTCAAAAAACCTGTCCGGGTGGGGGAAAATTAACAAAATTAGAGTGCACGTTACGACCTCAAATCCGCAGACTCCTCAAAGAGTAAGAGAAGCTGACGTGATTAAATTTCAAACGAATTATCTCAACATCAAGCTTTAAATAGCCGCATACGCTCATAGACTCTTCCTTACGCATGCAAAGCTCCAGGCTTTGCAAACTCTAGCTAAGCACTTACGCCAAAATCTAATTTCATGATAGAAAGTGCTTTTACATGAAAATCATATAAAACCCGTCTATCCGAGATACGTATATTTATATTTATATAATCTGGCATTTATATTCAAACTGAAGCCGTTAGATTATATAGCGATTCCATGTCAAAGTTTTGAAAAAGATAAAATAGTGCAGTTAAAAATGATGTGAGTCGACGCAATGAGTATGGAAACATGTCCATTCTGTACAGTCCCTAGAGAAGACCAGCTAGTGCAGCAGTTATGTACGTGTAAATATATAGAAAGCTCTCTTTCAGCGCAAAGGCGTAGTGAACTGCAGACTGAGAGCTGTCAGCAGCAACTCGGGCCTCGAGACCGACAGTGGAAACAGCAAAAAAAACTGCAAAAGAAACAACAAGGGATATCGACAGTTTATGCGAGTGTTTTGAAACAGTAACGTCTTTAGTTGAAGCATTGGCTACTGCCCTTGATTTTTTTATGCGTGATTTGGTGTTTAAAGTTGTACGATCACTTTGAGTATGTGCATCCTTAGGTTTTGTAGCTGCACTCTTGAGTGGCTTTTCTGTGGCATTTTTTACAATGAGTCTGTTCCCTTGTACGCTTCTTTGAGAGCGAATATCTTTTGAACTGGTGCTGAAATCTGCACTAGATGTAACTAGATCATCAGAGTTATGCTCAGTTATTTTCAACACACCACTAAGCTGTAGACCTACTTTTTTTTGTGGATTTGAATCGCCATCTTCAGTTAACCTCTTAAGTTCAACAGCATGCTCACTTGAGAATTCTTCTCGATTTACAGGACTACTTTCAGGAGGTTGCTTTTTGGTGGATGGATACAGTTCAGAATCATCCGCATTGTATCGGATTGAAATAGGTGATTTTGGTGTTTTGTATGAATCAAAATGAATTTTTGTTTCTGTTGAATCACCGAGTTGTTTTTTGATAGTTTTTTTAGTCGCAGCTTTTGTACTCCTGTAGCGATTTGATTTGTGCACCTTAATTGAATCGGCCTCTACAAACCAACTTCGCCCGACTAATTGGCAATCAGCTTTTTCTGACCGACAAAGCTGGCCGACATAATCTGTCGTGTAGCCGAGATTTTGGGCAATAACACTAGCTTTTACGTATGTTTTACCTCCAAACGTAACCTTTTCCATTGCGCTAAGTATACACCAAAAGCAACAAAGGTCGCTTTAAAGAAGAGCCTTTGGGTGTGTATTACTTCTGAGACTCAATCTCTTTAATCAGCAAAGAAAGGAGCACCGCTGGGTTAGCTGAACCTCTTGTAACCTTCATGCCTTGTCCTACAAGAAACTGAATCGCAGAACCCTTCCCAGACCTATACTCATCAACAACACTTTGATTATCAGCAAGAATAGATTTGATTAGAGGCACAAGTTCATCTGCATTGTTTTGTTGTAGTAAATTCCTTGATTTTGCTAGTTGATTTGGCTCATTACATTCAAATACAACCTCTTTCAATATATCTTTGGCTACACGAGAAGTAATTTCATTTTGAGAAACCATACGAACAAGTTGCGCAAAATAACTCGGATTAGCAGTCTCAAGCGATACATCTCCTGAATCTATAATACTTAACACATCGCTAGTGAAATAGTTAGCGACTGCCTTTGCTATGGACTCTGGTTTATCCACTGACTCAAGCGCTTCAAGGACAAATTTGTCACGCTTATTATCTGAAATGATAATCTCAATTTGATCTACAGGCAATCCGAGATTTGCATAGTAATTCCTTTTAAAACTAGGGGTTTTTTTAATAATCTCGGATACACGAGAATCTGAAAACTCTGGCACCTGGCTCCTCAAGAACTTAGGAATATCTGGGTCAGGAAAATAGCGATAGTCATCAGCACTTTCCTTCATTCGTTGACTAAATGACTTACCTTTATTTTCGTCCCATCCTCTTGTCTCCTGAAGTACTAGTTCTCCTTTTTCAATAAGTTCGATTTGCCTCTTTGTTTCGAAATCAATGGCAGACTCAACTGACTTAAAGGAGTTCAGATTCTTAACTTCAACTTTTGTACCAAGCGTATCATCTTTGCTGACAGAAATATTTGCCTCAACACGCATCTCCCCTTTTTCCATATTTGCATCCGACAGACCTAGTGTTCTGAGCATGAGCTGAAGTTCTTTTGCAAAATCACCAGCCTCCTTCGAATCATGAATCACTGGCTCAGTAACAAGTTCCATAAGCGGTACTCCTGCCCTGTTAAAATCTACAAGACTTCCGTCGCCCTGATCGTGCTGACTTCGAGCTGTGTCTTCCTCAAGATGTATTCGAGTTATAGCAACACCACCTAACTCGCCTCCTGTTACAAAAGGAAATTGAAGCTGACTTATCTGATACGCCTTGGGTATGTCAGGATAAAAATAATTTTTCCTATCGAACTCACTGTACTCAGCAAGGGTTCCCCCAATAGCTTTGCCAATTTGAAATAAATATGAAACTGCTTGTTTGTTGACTGTAGGGAGTGTGCCTGGGTGCGCCATACAAACTGGACAAATATGCATATTTGGTTCAGCTGCATGTGGTTCATTTCTACACGCACAAAACATTTTGCTTTCTGTTTTTAGTTCTGCATGGACTTCGATTCCAACAGTTGTTTTATATGATGACATTGATGCTATAGTACCCTCTCTGAAGTTGCTTCACAAGAGCATTTATATTTGTTTTACTCGCGTTCTGAATGTGACGCAGAAATACTATCTTCAAACTGGTCACTTTGGAGGTGCTCCGCAAGTGCTTTTTTCAATTCTGGGAGTCCTTCACCAGTCTCAACAGAGATTACAAACACACGATTCTCATTTCTGTCAATACTATCCATCACAGTATCAATTTTATCCTTATTTATAAGGTCTTTTTTAGTTAACACAATCCATGATTCCTTTTCAGTTAGGCTTGCATCGTAATTAGCTAACTCATTTTTTATCAGTAAAAATTGTTTATTTGGGTCATCGTGCTCAAGAGAGACGAGATGGAGGAGCATTTTTGTACGTGAAATATGCTTCAAAAACTTGTCGCCCAGCCCCTTCCCTGTATGTGCTCCTTCAATAAGACCAGGAATGTCTGCTATAAGGTACCCATAAAAATTTCCTAGGTGCGGCTCTAGTGTAGTAAACTCATATGAACCAATTTGCGAACTGGCATTTGTTAATGCATTTATAAGTGTTGACTTACCAGCGTTCGGCAAACCAACGAGTCCCACGTCGGCTATCATAGAGAGCTCAATCCGGAAGTCACCATCTTCACCGGGCTTACCGCCTGTTGCTTCTTGTGGAGATCTGTTAATTGAAGTTTTAAATCGTTTGTTACCTCGCCCTCCGGCTCCACCCTTTAGAATTTGTATGATTTCATTCTCCTTAAGAACCTCGAATACTCGCCCACGTGCAAGGTCAGTAACTTTTGAACCTACGGGTACTTTTATTATTACGTCGTTACTTGCTTTTCCATATTCGCTGTCTGACCTTCCGTCCTCACCTCTTTTTGCAACAAACTTTTTGTCGCCTGTGTATTTAGAAAGTATATTTAAATCGCGTACTGCCTGTACGTACACATCTCCACCCCGTCCAGCATCACCGCCTGATGGTCCGGCCTTTGGCCGATATTTTGCACGAGCCCAGCGTACGACACCGTCGCCACCGTCTCCAGCTTTTGCATATATTTCAATTTGATCGACAAACATAGATTATGAGTTATTTCTTGATTGCCTTAACAAATACCATCCAATGAGGAAAATAACAAGTGATGCTCCTCCAAGTTCGATAAGTAGGGGCATGTTTCCTGTCAGAAGCGCTTCCCCCAAATATGCAAAAGCGAACGAAAACCAGATGACTCCAAGGAATGTGGCCAAAGAATACTCAATAAAACCTAGTGATTTCGTCAATCCAAGTGCGTAGCTTACTATATCTACAGGTAAGGTAAGTCTTAAAATCACTACAAACAAAAAGCGTGTTCGGTCAGGAAATATCTCAAGTAAGTCATCGAGCTTTTGGAGCGAGATAAACTTTTTAAGCACAGGTCTGCCCAAATGACGCGAAATGAGGAACGCTATCATTGCCCCTAATGTCCAGCCCAGGATGCTTAAAATCGCAGTCATAAAGGGACCGAGGATACTTGCAGCAAGCGGGATGAGTGGCATGACGGTGAGTGGCATGAGTACCACTGCTACGATAAGTAACAAGACATACGTGACGTAGCTAACGATGTCCATGCCCGATATGTATGTTTTAAAAAATGTAACCGGCTCAGCAAAAAATGGGATAACTATGCAGGCAGCAATAAAGAGTGCCGCTGGCAGGTATGTACGTAACGCTCTGGTCATGAGATAAACCTATTTCCAATTGTGCTAATAACTGAAACTACAAATGAACCAATAAATGCTGCTAAAAAGCCCTGCACCGCAAAGCCTTCTACAAAGGATGCGACGAATGAGAACAACAGTGCATTGATAACGAAAATAAAAAATCCAAGTGTGACTATCGTAATAGGTAGCGTAAGAATGATGAGAAGTGGTCTCACAAGTAAATTGAGCACACCTAACACAAGCGCAGCAATGATTGCGGCGTAAAATCCTTCGACCTGTATTGTTGGTATCAATCTAGCTACTATTAGAAGTGCTAGGGCTGTAATTAGAATACGTGCAAAAATTTTCATATGAACACTATAGTACAGAATAATACTATAAATGAAAGAGCCGAGGGATGCTATGCATCCCTCGGCTCTTTCATTACTTTCAACCTATGCTACCTACTTATTTTTTACAATACTCCATTCCCCTTCAGCAAGAAGAGCCTCGGCTTTCTTGTACTTCATTTCTTTCGTTTCAGTCCCGTTTGTTATCGTCACCAAATCGTTGCGTCCAAACTCATCGTTATTAACTCGCTGTCGTGGAGCTTTGGTATTTGGCGCACTGCCTCCAACTTCCTGAATTCTCTTGCGCTCCTCCTTCATTTCCTGCTCTTCTCTTCTGATTGCTTCCGGCTTAAGTTGCGGAATCACTTCTGCAATACGATGTAATGTAACTTGCTGCATTTCACCAAAAAGTCGCAGTCCCTCTCTTCTATACTCAATAAGCGGATCACGTTGACCATACGCACGCAAGTTAACGCTAGAACGTGTGTACTGCATCACCTCAAGATGTTCTACCCAGAGAATGTCCGTCATCTGAAGTGCCAACTTCCGCACAAGCTCGAGCATTGCTTCTGTGCCAAATTCCTTCTCTTTTTCGGCAACTGCTGATGCAACTTCCGGAACAGCTTCCTCAAGTTCTTTAAGTATTTGCTTAACTTCTGCTCCGGTACCTGTAAGCAACTTGCGTCTACGATCATAGATGACCTGACGCTGTTGATTTAGCACATTGTCATACGCCAAAACTTGTTTACGTGAATCAAAGTGGAATCCTTCAATGCGGGTTTGTGCAGACTCTAGTTGCTTGGAAATCATTCGATTTTCAATTGGTTGATCTTCTGGGATTCCAAACGTCCCCATCAGACTTTTTATGCGATCACCCCCAAACACACGCATGAGCTGGTCTTCCATAGAAACAAAGAATTGTGTTTCACCTGGATCACCTTGACGTCCTGAGCGACCACGTAACTGGTTATCAATACGTCGTGCCTCATGTCGCTCTGTACCAAGCACAAAGAGACCTCCAAGATCGAGGATAGCCTGCCGCTCTTCTTCTGTCGCGAGTGGGCCACCTAGCTTAATGTCCACACCACGTCCTGCCATGTTTGTAGCAAGTGTCACTCTCCCCTTCTTTCCTGCCTCAGCAATAATCTCACCTTCACGCTCATGATTCTTGGCGTTCAAAATTTCGTGTTTCACTCCTGCCTTTGTGAGGTCAATCGAGAGCAACTCATTCATATCAATTGATGCTGTACCAATCAAAACTGGCTGTTGCTTTGCATTGATTTCTTTAACTTTTTTTATAATCGCTTGATGCTTACCGTTTACAGTTTGAAAAATTAAATCATTCCTATCGAGACGTTTTACTTCTTTATTTGTAGGAACAGGTAATACCTCAAGTTTGTACACAGAATAAAATTCTTCAGACGAGGTAAGTGCCGTCCCTGTCATCCCCGAAAGCTTTTCATACATACGAAAGTAATTTTGGTATGTAATAGATGCATACGTCCGCGATTCTTTCTGAATAGCCACACCCTCTTTCGCCTCTATAGCTTGATGCAATCCATCAGACCATCGCCGTCCTGGTTGGAGTCTCCCCGTAAATTCATCGACAATTACTACCTCATTGTCACGAACAACGTACTCTTTATCTTTATGAAAGAGTGCTTTTGCACGAACTGCAGTCTCAAGATGATGTACATACTTAATCCCTTTGTCTGTATAAATATTTTCAATGCCAAGCATTTTTTCAGCCTCCTCAATACCTTCATCAGTAAGGGTTGCACTTTTCATTTTTTCATCGAGGGTAAAATGCTCACCTTCATTAAGTCGTCCTGAGATTTTTGCAAAGATATGATACAGGTTCTCTGAATCCTGTGCTGGCGCGGAAATGATGAGCGGAGTCCTTGCCTCGTCAATAAGGATCGAGTCAATTTCATCTACAATTGCAAATGCATGCTCGCGCTGACGTAAATTCTCTGCTTCAAACTCAATATTGTCTCGAAGGTAATCAAAACCAAACTCACTATTTGTCCCATACGTAATATCAGCCGCATATGCTTCCTTCCGAGTACAAGGGCGCAAAAATTCGTAAAAAACTTTGTATGAACCTTCTTCATCTCGTTCCGCATCAACTTCCTTATGGCCAGAATCATAGAGAAATGACTCGTTGTTACTATTTACAATGCCAAGCGTAAGTCCAAGTCCTGCATAGATTTGCCCCATCCATACCGCATCTCTTCGAGCAAGATAATCATTGACTGTTACTAAGTGCACACCTTTACCAGGGAGCGCATTTAGCGCTGCAGGCAAAGTACCCACAAGTGTTTTTCCTTCTCCTGTACGCATTTCAGTTATTTTCCCTTGATGCAGTAAAATACCACCAATGATTTGCACGTCGTAGTGACGCAGTCCAAGCGTTCGTTTAGAAACTTCGCGGACAATAGCAAACATGTCAGGCAACAACTCATCAAGCGTTGCCCCCGTTGACACTCGCTTCTTAAGCGCTTCCACATGAGCTTTCAGGTCATCGTCAGTACACGTAGCATACATATGCTCACGCTCATTGACTTCATCGAGAATCGGCTGAATACTCTTGAGCTCTTTTGTATATGAAGGACAAAAAAATTTATCTAAAAAGGACATAGTTTTTAATGAGTGAAATGATTATAAAATCTTAGTACAGAGGACATAGTTTTTAATGAGTGAAATGATTATAAAATCTTAGTACAGAGGACATAGTTTTTAATGAGTGAAATGATTATAAAATCTTAGCGTATTCTACGCATTCTACAGTGAAGCCTGAGCCAAAAAACCACTATACAGGAGACATAAGACCACTAGTGTACCCTATCAAAAGCCATTTGTCAGTCTTGACGTACATATGCAAAAAACCGCTACAGAAGCGGTTTTTATGCAAGAAACTTGACGCGAAGATGAATTACTCTTGAGTGTGCAAGAGAAGAATGAGAATCCTTCACTCTCTTTCTTCCCGGCGAACGTCGAGAGAAAGCTGAACTTACTTCTTCTTGCGTCGTGTCGCTTTTTTTGCAGCCTTCTTGACTACTTTTTTCTTTGTAGTTTTCTTTGCTGCCTTCTTGACTACTTTTTTCTTTGCTGCTTTTTTAACTACTTTTTTCTTTGTAGTTTTCTTTGCAGTCTTTTTTACTGAGCGCTTTGCGGTCTTCTTTACTGTCTTCTTAGCTGCCTTGCGCACTGTCTTTTTCGCAACCTTCTTTGCAGGAGCTTTGCGAGTTGATTTCTTTTTTGCTGGCATAGTATGTGATGAGAGTTAGTGAATAAAGTTCGACCGCTGACTTCTCTTTTTCAAAGAACAAATCGATGAGAATGTCTGCTTACAACTATTATCGCTTTCTCTTGTCGTTAACACAAGAAAAAAAGTAAAACCTTTTTGGGGATAAAGAATTTATATTTTTGTGTACTAATTTTTATTTAGTTTTTAATTTTAAAAAAAGCGAACACACTTTTTAAAAATGTGTTCACTTAAATTATTTTTTATCTAAAACAACGTCACTTCCCACTCAACATCGATGTCAGTTTTTTGTTTTACCTGGTGCACTATTTTTTCTGCAAAATTTTTAATCTCTGTTGCTGTTGCTTCGCCATTGTTAACCAATACGAGTGCCTGTCCTTTGTACGTACCAACATTTCCTTCTTGCACTCCTTTCAAACCTAGCACCGAATCAAGTATCCATCCAAGAGCAACCTTTACGGAGTTATTTTCTAACGCATACCCAGGCATCTCAGGATACTTCTTTTTAAGTGCTTCAAAACGTTCTTTTGGAATAATAGGATTTTTAAAAAAAGAACCTGCAGTACCTGTAGTTTGCCAGTCGGGAAATTTTTTTGAGCGGATTGCAATAACTGCATTTCTAATTTCTAATATTGTTGGCGCAGTTGAGCCAAACCAAACGGCCAAATCTCGATACGCAATTTGCGGCTTCGCCCGTGTACTAAGTCGGTAGACAACTTGCGTCACAATATATTTCTTTCCTGACTTCTTCTTGAATAACGAATCGCGATATCCGAACGCACACATTTCATTCGTTAAGTTTTCGAAATCACCAGTCTCAATGTTATACGCTCGCACTGATGCAATAACATCTTTTGCTTCTACTCCATACGCACCGACATTTTGTATCGGGGTCGCACCAACCAACCCTGGAATGTATGAAAGATTTTCAATTCCCCACCACCCTGAAGAGACTGCGTGCTGGACTACCTCATCAAGTATCGCCCCAGCTCCAACCGTCAGAAGAACCTCTTCCCCATTCAAAGTTTCAGTTCGTGTATCAATGCGAATAGCAATCACTAAACCTTCTACACCGCCATCAGTAACGAGGATATTTGATCCTCCACCAAGTACCGTAATCGACAACTGGTTCTCATGCGCAAACGCAACTGCTTCAAGCAGTTGCGTTTCATCTTTTACCTCAACATAATAAGAAGCTGGACCACCGACTTGCAGTGTCGTATGTGATGCCAGTGGTACGCTTTTTGTAACTTCAATACTCATCATTAGTTTTTATTCACATCCTTCACCCGGGTCACTACCTGATCGAAGATTCTTAATAAAGCATTGCGCTCGATCACTAAATCCAGGGATATCTACAGACGCTTTTTCTAGCACTTCAATTGATGCATCAATTTCTCCCAATTGATAATACGCATACGAGAGACTTGCTCGATTTTGTGGCTCATTTGGAAAAAGTGCCACACGCTTCTCAAACAATTCAGCCAAGAATACTTTGTCGGTGCTTTTGTTAACTGCGTTCAATGCGAAGTCATTTGCAGCAAATTCATCGAGATGTTCCTCTCCAATCAAAGCTTTCGCCTCCTCTACATCGCCGAGTATCACCAAAGTACTTGCATACAGAACCAAAGCTTGGCTATTTGAAGTTTCGAGCACATACGCCTCTTTAAAGAAATCACGTGCTGCTTCAATTTGATTTGCCTGAACTTCGATAACTCCTTGTTCTATAACAATAGCAGGTTTACGCGGAGACAATTCACGGGCCTCTGCCGCCTGTTCTCGCGCTTGAGGGAGCGCTCCCATCGCACGGTAAAATGTTGCAAGGAAATTATGCAAACGCGCATCACCGGGCTTCTTTTCGATTAACGTATGCATCTCAACCTCGGCACGCTGCATCATTGCAAGCCTTTGACTTTCAGGAAGATTTTGATTATTCACGATACTCATCGCTTGCTGTATGAGTTGCTCTACTATTTCCTGATCAGCAAACGAACCTCGTGCCAGTGCCTTGTCAAATTCCGCCAATCTGCCTTCAACTGTTTCGAGCTTTAATGAAGCGATGATGTCATGTGCAGCCAACATGCTCGGGACGTTTACAAAATAGATAGTAGCTGCCGCGATAATGATTACGATTGGAGCAAAAAATTGTGTGATTAGCTTTTCGTTTGTTCCAACCGAATCAACAGCTTCTATACTTTCAGAAACTCTTGAATGCACTAGCGCGAGTATCGTACCAAAGAAAATATAACTGATGATGTTATCAAACACCACGAGATTGTGCATCAAGTACCCTACAACAAGCCCTAAGAGCACTGCACGCTCAAGAACGTCAAAGTGTTGATTTTTGTTCCAAATAGGTAGCCAAAACAAATAGTAGAAAAGGGCTACAAAGATTGAGGCATATGCGAGAAAACCAAGTACTCCCCCAGCAATGAGCCAGTCGAGCACAATGTCATGCACGCGATCAAACCAGGCTTCTTTATTATACAAAACCGGTTCAAAGTTTTTGTTGAAAACGTAGTTGAAATTACCCTGTCCCCATCCTAACAACGGACGCTCTTTTACACCTTCGAGAGCCATTGACCAAATGACACCTCGAGTCTCAAGATCTTTTTGAATATTTAGACTAGCTATACGAGCGAGCGGCCCACTACTTTGCACAAACGAACTATCCTTCACAGACCAAAAGCCAAGTATGATAATAACAACCGCCAAACATCCCCCGATCGCAATCTTGCGAAGTTCAGGATACTGACGTCCAAAAAGCGCAACATAGCCAACTGCTACCGACATGCCGCCAATGAATCCGAGGAAGGTACCTCGCGTTCCTGTGAGGAGGAGCGTATAAATAAATAAGAGTGCCATACATGCGTACATGATTTTGTGCACACTTACTTTTGACCTCACAAACAGCCACAGCACGATAAAGATATGGAAGAGCATGTACACTGCCATATACGCAGCATTTCCAAGTCGTGAGTCAATACGTGCCCTCCCTCCCTCAATGAGTCCCCCGTGTTGCGCTAAGCCATACACAGCAACAAACAGTGCAATTGCAACTGAAAAATTAAAGAAGTATGACCAAAGTTTATCAGTTGTAAGAACGCTGCCGGCGATAAACGTATACGCAAAAAGATGTATGAGCGTGACATAGCCATCCATTCGCTCAAAATTACTCCAGAAACTCTTATGTGGATACTCTCCAAACAGATTAGCAAAAAACATCACAACGAGAAGTGCCGAAAAACCAGCCAATATCCAAGAGAATCGTGGACGATATCTTACATCTGCTAGCGCTAGGAGAATCCAGGACGCACACACCACTTCAATAAGTATGCGGAATGCAAAATTCTTACCTGTAATAAACGGGAAGAAGAAATCAGATTCAACATACACTGGTAAAAGTGGGACCAAAAAAAGGCCTCCAAACACAATAACTTTAAGGAAATCTTTCATATGGCTATGACTATATCATACTGCGTAAGAGCTGTAATCGTAAAAAAACAAACCCCGCTTTCATTTGCGGGGTTTGTCAACAAAATGCTCGGAGAAGCAGTCCACTTACTTGCCTAGGTGAGTTACACAACAATCTTCAAAGTCAGTTTCTCCATACATATATCTGATAACTACCTGTTACGCTTTCCCTTCTTTGAACGGCCACGATCTTTGCCATGACCGTACCCACCCTTTCCCCAAACTTTAGTAAAATAACTTTGGTGCTTCCGTTTTAAATCTAGCTCAATTTCATAACTTTCACGATCATTCAATGAAGTCTCTTCTTCTATTTCAATATACTCACTTGAGCCATCATCATTAGTAATCAGAATAGAAACGGAATAATCACCTACATCGGTCCCAATTATTTCCAGAGAATAATTATCACTTACAGGATTTGGAACGTACAAAATTTTTGTCACATGGGGAGCAACTCCTGATTCTGCCATCTCCTCAGAATATACTGCAGATTCTTCATAGTATTCTCCTTCAACTTCACTATATGTGAGCCCTGATTCAGGATCAAAGCCAATTCTGTCACCATTTTTATCTGTGAGCACCATTTCAGCAGGTGAAGCTAGATGAATCTCAATTCCTGAAACAACTTTTTTCGGCTTTTCATGAAATTCAAACAATCGTCCACTTGTCACAATATCGTCATAGTCCTGCACCCAAGCTATACGATCACGAATGTCGTCCAAATTTTCGGTATTGTACCAAAGTGGATCCTTAATACTATACGTATCTAAATACAAATCTGTACTCAACACAAAGTGCGTATATTTTGAACCACTACGGCTAGTTGCCAAAGTCTCAGTGATTACTGGTCGATTATTTTCAAGATACGCATCAATCACTGTGCGGTCAGTCTCTTTAAGTGTATCAATTGTAAAGTAAGAACTACCATCTAATCCAGGTTTACTAAAATATTTAATAGCTTGACTCCAATTAATATCACCCTTACTCGTATACCCATTATTTGCAAGTAACCAAGCATCGATGTTCGGAGGAGTGGCGTCCGAACCATCAACACCTGTAGTCAGCCCGTGCGATTGACCAAGCATAGCAAATGAACTTAGTGCGCATCCGCACTGTTCAATGGTTGCGCCGCAACTACCACTATAGTTTGCACGACCATCGGCATACAGTAAGCCAGCCCAATTCGCAGATTCAGGAGGATACGGTGAGGCAGTCTGTGTTATGAGAGGAATCTCATTGGGAATATTCATACTCTGAATCTCCTCAAGTAGTGAGTCTGCAAGCATGATAATTTTGTCTGCTAACGCACCATCTATTCTTCCTTTAGTCTCATCTTTCTGTACAGATTTTAAGAGCCTGCCCATCAATCTTTCGGCAGCTTCAATATTGCCACTTTCAGCAGAATTCACGGCCCTGTTGAGCAATGCTGTATATACGATACGTCTCGATCTCATGTCACTGTATGTGTCTTCAAGGAGCATCTCAAGTTCATCTGCAAGCTCTTCAATACCTCCACCCTCTTCTTCGGGCAAAGTATATGTTACAACCAACTTCGGCCGGAGTGTCGGATCGTCAAGGTAGTCTGAGGAGTAGAAGCCTTTACCGTGAAAGTTATTATTGTACTGACCAAGTGCTTTAAATCCATAATTATCATAAGTACCAGCTTTCCAGTCAGTTACAATTTCGGACACATCAACTACCCACCAATCATTGTTTGGGACGAACTGGTAACTCATCCCGTAATCTAAAGATTCTGGGAAAGAAGTTTCCTCAGGGTCTGATTCATCCCAATACTCAGCTACCCTATAAAGCTTTCCATAGTTATCATTTGTATCGACTCTGTTGTTAAACAAATGTAGATACGCGGATTCCAATATTGCACCCGCTGGAATTGCAGTCAGCTCAAATTGTAAATATGATGTCCAGTAGTCACCCCACCCGCCAATTCTAATTTCAAAATCATCTGGACGACCATTCCTACCCCCAACGCTATTGGTGCCAAAATATGTATCCTTGCCATCTTCAGGCCCTGGCTGGATCACAACAGTGCTTTCACCAGCGGCATACCCAATATTTGCAAATAAAAGAAAACAAAATAATGTTAAAAAGAACTTTTTCATACATAGAAAAATTAATTACATAATCACTTTTATTAGTATCACATGCTGCATTCAGTCAAAATCACATTTTGAAAAATTATGTTAATATCTAAAATTATGTTTGCCCCACTAAAGAAAGGCCTTTACGCCTACACTAAAATATATATAAAGAGAGAATCTCCTGTACTTGTGTACGCTCCCGGACGAGTGGGCTCGATGGGACTTTTAAAAAATCTTCGTGATGTTGGAATTTTTAGTTTCAAAGTTGAATCCTTCAAAATTGAGAGGCGTGGCACTACGCAATTTGTAAAAAAACATATTATTAACAAAAAGAAACCGGCACACATCATTTCCCTTGTACGTGACCCTGTTGCAATCATGGGTTCCTATTATTTTAGTAAATGCTCAAATGGCTGGATCCCCGATGGCAGTCGTGCACTTGAGAAGAATGACATAAAAAGATTAATTGACATCTTTATAGAACAAGTGCTCAAAACTGAACGCTTGAACAGCCATCTCTATTGGTTTGAAAATGAGTTTTATAAATACACTGGCATCGATGTTTTTGAACACATGTTTGACACCGACAACATGTTTGGAATAGTTGAACACGAACTCTATCCAACCCTTATCATTAGAACTGAGTTAGATAACACCAAAAAAGCTGAGGTCATTAATACTTTTCTTGGAGTGAAGAATGTGACGATTACAAGAGAAAACACAAGAAACAAAAAAGATAACGCCGATCTCTATGCAAGATTTATGTCACAATTACACATTCCACTTAATCTACTTGAGAAAATATATTCTTCTCCATATTCTCAACATTTCTTTAGTGACGCTGAAAGAGAAAGTCTTAAAGCAAAGTGGTTGCAGTAGTTATCTGAGTAGTACTGTTCCTTGCTCCACTAAAAAAGCAATGACTTTTTCTGCGTGACTTTCTGGCGTACCTTCACTTGTGTCAATAACAACTTCAGCACGCTCTGGCACCTGATACGGATCATCAACTCCAGTAAAGCCTTTAATCAAGCCTTTCCGTGCTTTTTCATAAAGTCCTTTCACATCTCGTTTTTCACAAATATCAATTGGGGTTGAAACATGTACTTCCACAAACGTTCCTTGGGTCTCCACAAGTTCACGAGCCTTATCACGGGCTTGTTTATAGGGTGCTATAAGTGAACAAACAGCAATACCTCCGTGCTTGGTAATCTCACTCGCAACGAAGCCCACACGCTGAACATTCAAGTCACGATGTTCTTTGGAAAATCCTAGCTCACTAGTGAGGTGGTTTCGAATCACATCTCCATCAAGCAGTGTTATTTCTCTATCTTGTATTTCCAGAAGCTTTGATGCAACGATGTTTGCAACCGTCGATTTCCCTGAACCTGAAAGACCTGTAAAGAAAACAGTAACTCCTCGTCGCTTTTGTTTTGCAACTCCAACTTGCAATTCTGCAATACTCTCAGGAAATGAAAACCATTCAGGAATATCCTCACCTGCAAATAATCTCCGTCTAAACTCTGTCCCTGAAATACTTGTTGTCTCTTCCTCTTCTTTTAAGTCCTCTGTGCTCACATACTCAGCACGCGAAGGAACGTACGCAAGTTCATCACTCGGCACTATTTCAATACCAATCTCATCAGCGTATTTCATTCCTAAGTCACGTGCTTCATACGGACCATAGAACGGCTCGCCGTTACTGTCTTTTCCTGGACCAGCGTGATCGCGTCCAGAAATCATGTGCGTGCAACCGTAGTTTTTTCTAACAATCATGTGCCACAAGACCTCTCGCGGTCCCGCCATTCGCATTGCAAGTGGAAGCAACGACAAGAACGTGAAATCTTTGCCATATTTCTCACATACCACCCGGTATGTGTGCACCCTCGTAATGTAATCAATATCCCCTTCACGAGTCATACCTACGACTGGGTGGATAAGCACTGGATACCCCGTCTTTTCGTGCGCACGTTTCACAAGTTCAAAGTGCGCGCGGTGCATTGGGTTACGTGTCTGGAATGCGACGACCTTATCCCACCCTTTTTCTTTAAAAACTTTTTTTAACTCTTCTGGAGTGTAACGAAACTCTTTAAAATCATGTCGAGCTTCAAGTTGTAATTTATGGATTTTCCCACCAATATACGTGTCGTGCATTTGATTCATCACATACCGTACACCCGGGTGCAGCATATCTTCAGTACCATATACTTTTTTGACTTCATTTTTCTTGTCCGGAGTAAAACGCGACTCAACTTCCATTACCGCAAGAGGATTTCCATACTGATCACAGAGCACTACTGATTCACCCACAACAAATGGAGCGCTGTCAGGAACGTCAAGTACGATAGGGATCGAAAACAATTCCCCATTTTCAAGTCGCATCTCCTCAACAACATTTTTATAATCACCTTCATTCATAAATCCCTCAAGCGGTGCAAATCCACCCACCATCAACATCTCCAAATCAAAAAGCTGTCTATCCTTTAAATTATAACGTTTAAGACTAAGTGTTGATTCCAATGTATATGTGTTCTGCATAATTATTTTAATTAAATATTTTAGCGAATATAACTATCTCCGCACCGTAAAGTTTCAAATAATAAGCAGTACCTCTTATGTTTGTAAAAATTATCAAAGATAAAAACTCTGTTAGTTAATTCCTAAATTACTTAATACAAAACACATCATACCCACTAGTTTGGTTAGACGTCTGTTTTCCAAATATTTTATCTAAATAATCAAACCATCCAGTTCTTTTAGATAAAAACGGAAAAAGATTCATAACAGTGGCTAACGAGCCTCTGACATTCTGTATTTCAACATGCGAAAAATCTTTGGTCATATATTCATACCCGTCACGAGTAAACCTGTAAAAATATTTATAATATCCCTTCATTGGGTGATAATAGAACAAAAATGGTGCATATATAAAACAGTAGCCACCCGGTTTTAGAACGCGGTACATCTCCCTTACAGCTTTTTGTGGTTCTTCAACATGCTCAAGGACTGCTATACAGATAATTGCTTCAACTGAATTATCTTCAAAAGGCAGATCGCGGATGTCCCCGACAAGATCAGGATTGTAATCAGGCGATTTGTCCAACACTACATAATCGACCTTCTCCATGTATGGTTCCAACCATACATGCTCTTTTTTGTCTCTATTGTTTTTTGTTGCATCTATTCTAAGACCTCCACCAATATCAACGATTTTATTTTTATCCGTAAAAATCTGTATTAACTTCTTTTTTCTAAAACTTTCCCAAGGCCTTTCTAACATAATGTATATAAATTATATAAGAAATATAACATTAAATAACTATGATGTATAAAACGACTCTCATGCTTATTGACAACATCTGAAAAAGAAATAAAGAAACTTTATACTTTTCTAATTGTTATACTTAGCAACAAATATGATTCATCGAATTCTAGATAGAACAAGCCAGAGATTTAAAATTGACTTATCTTATATTCTCAAGGGAGGATTTTGGCTATCGATAACACAAATGATTGCCTTAATTGCAAATGTAATTCTCGCAGTTGCTTTCGCAAACCTAGTCAGTCCAGAAACATATGGACAATATCGTTTTGTAATTGCAATGGCGGCGATGCTGAGCATGCTCACTTTTACGGGAATGGGGACCTCGATAATACAAGCTGTTTCTAAGGGGCTTGAAGGGTCTTTACGCGAGGGTGTTCGAACAAATCTTATTTGGAGCTTGGGGATGGTAGCTGCTTCTTTAATTATAGCTATCTATTATTATCTGAACGACAATTACTATCTAACACTTGCTTTTATCATTATTGCTTTTGCAAATCCAATAATTTCAAGTTTTTCATTATACTTAAGTTTCCTAAATGGAAAAAAAGACTTTAGAAGAGATACTATTTTTGCCAGTATCAGAAAAGTAGTTCTCGTTACTGTAATCACATTGGTTCTTTTCACAACCGAAAACCCATTATATATAATATTTGCTTATTTTCTAAGTGAAGCATTTTTTTCTTCACTTTTTTATTTGCTAACACTAAAATATTATCGACCAAACACAGCTACCGATCTATCAACATTAAATTTTAGTAAACATTTAAGTTTTATTAATATATTCAAAAAATTAGGAGAAAATCTTGATAAAGTATTGATATTTCAACAACTAAACGCTGGTCAACTTGCCATGTACACTTTTGCGTGCGCCCCAATTATTGAAATAGGTGGACTTGAGCGAATACTAGCTAATTTAGCTCTTCCGAAACTTAGCCAGCGATCATTCATCGAAATTAAGCGCACATTACCAAGAAAAGTCTTACTGCTGACATTACTGACAATACCCATTATAGTAACCTATATTGCCATGGCTCCATATTTATTTTCAATATTGTTTCCACAATATATCTCGGCAGTTCCCTACTCTCAATTCTATGCACTTATCTTGATTTTTACACCAGGATTATTATTTAATTCAGCTTTAACAGCGCATAAAAAACTAAAAGTATTGTATATACTAAAAATTGTACCGCCAATCATAAAAATAATTGCCATACTTATATTGTTGCCATTTTATCAAATCTGGGGAGTGCTCATTGGATTGTTTATTTTTCAGGGATTTAAATATATTTTATTGATATACTTTTTTTATAAATCGTAGTCACACACTTACTACATTCAAAAACCATGATTATTTCTCATAAACATAAATTTATTTTTTTGCATACTCCAAAAACTGGGGGGAGTAGCATCTCAGCGAGCCTCATTCAAACTCTTGGAAAAGAAGATAAATTTATAGGTGGCATAAAAGAAGCATATGAGATGGACAAGCTTCCTATTCTAAGTTATTTATGGTCAATCAAATCTCCTATAGCTACAAAAACTATTGTCAAATCTTTAATTCAAAAAAATTCGCCGGAGAATATCCTTTCAAATGCCGGAAAAGCATATTACAACTCAAAGAATCTTAACCCGCATTCTGGGTGGAAAGACATAAAAGATCATGTTGGAAGTAATATTTGGGATGACTATTACACGTTTACTTTTGAGAGAAACCCTTGGGATAAATTAGTGTCAATGTACCACTGGAGAGGTCGCAATCACGATCTCAAAAATTATCCTTTTGAACTTTTTGTTGATGTTTGTGCCGAGGGCATTAATTTATTTACTGGTGAAGTTCTGCCAAATTTAACGGATTGGGATATGTATGCTGATAAAAATAATGTGAAAGTTGATTACATTGGAAAATTTGAAAATATATTACAAGATTTTGAAAAAATATTAGATGATTGCGACCTGAATTTAGAAGGCTGGTTACCACACACAAAATCAAACTATCGTAAGAAAAAAAGTTACAAACAATACTACAATAACCACACAAGGAAAGTTGTGGAAGATTTATTCCATCGTGAAATCAACTATTTTTCATACACCTTTTAAACTTACAAAGCATAAGACCTCAAAAGTACGACTAAAAAACGTAAGGTTGTGTAGACTATCGCTAACGAAAAGTAAAGTATGTAACAAATAATAAATAATTTTGGAACCGCAATATATACACATAAAAATACAATGTAATAAGTACTAGGATTAAAAGCGGATTTAGAAAAAAAATTTTTTATTAAAAAGTATGCATCTCTATCCTGTTGGGTTTTTAAGCCAAAAGTAGATTGCGTCAATAAATAACTATGCATCTTGGTGTAACGATAGAGCATCGTTATATTTGTTAATATCACCCCAACTAAAAGCGTCCAATACGAGGGTGACTGTACATATACATATAGTGACATAGTTAAAGGAAAAATAATCGAAGAAACATTTGTATTTAAATTTTCAAGTAGATTGCCAAAAGTTTTACTCTGCGAACTTCTTTCAAATATTTTTTTTCTTTCTATTACTCGAGCCACATTTCCATCACAAAAATCCAACAAATAACTAGCAATGAAAAATAAGAAACCAAGAAGCGGCGAATATACAAAAAATAGTAACGGGGCGATGCACAATATAATAATTGATATCACTGAAATAAAGTTTGGTGAAAATCCTAATCTAAAAAATAAAAAACTTATCGGATATGATATTGTTCGATACATATAATCAAAACCCATTTGAGGAGTTTCTTTTTTTACGCACGCAATAAAGTTTTGATAAGTTATTTTATTTAGACTTGAAAGCATAGAGCATTTGATTAGCTAATTTGTGTCTTTTATTACCTCGCAACAATATATATTTCTGGTCCAGAAATATAAAAATATTAATACACCACTTAAAAAATTTAAAAATGGAAGTATTGTTTTGACACAATTTAGGTAGATGTATAAAAATAGTGCAAAAATAATTACGATTAGCCCCATTCAATGTGTCTGTAACATCGAATAAATCACTAAAAAGACTCATGTACTCATTTTCTGTTCTATATTTTTTTAAAAAACCCACACTGCTATCTACTTTCTTTGCTAGTGTATCTCTACACAACAAAACACCCCCTGGTGACAACCACCCTTTTATTTTCAATAATGCATTTTTAATTTCATCGTCGTTCATACACATAAAAACTCCCCCAACAAAAATAAAATCATATTTCTTATCGGTGTTATATTTTTCAAAATCTGAAACAACAAAAGCAATTTTTCTTTCATTTGGGTAACGTGATGAAAATTCAGTTACAAATTTTTGTGAAATATCAAAACTATCGACGTGATCAAACAAACTACTTAAGCGTAATGAGATACGGCCTGTCCCAGCACCACAGTCTAAAGTTTTTTTAAAAAACTGAACTCTTTTTTTTATTATATATGCAACAATCTGATTTTCAATCAAAAACCGGTAATGTAAATACAGTTTGTCTGCATTCGACAAAGCACCTAAAGACAAGTCCCTATCGGCACCAGCGGCATGAAAATCTATCTCGTCCTTACCATTATAGACCGATATATTATTCCAGTACAAATCTCGTGCTTTTTTATTTACATTAGTACCCATATTCATATTAATACTACCATTCATCACACACATAAATGCCATTTGGATAAAAACGAATCCCCTGCTGGTTAATTTTACTTTGGATAAATTTATTAAGTCTATTGTTCAATTCATCAATTTCACCATCTTTAGTTAGAAATTCTAGCGGAAGGTTTACTCGAATTATAGAATTATGTACTTTATGCCATGTTATACCACTTTCGAGCATGAAACCTTCTTGCACAAATTTAACAATGTCTTGTATATCAAAACGTTGGAAAATAATTTTACTTGTATGGATATCACTATCATGACTCATCTCACTCAAGCGTTTTATCTGATGATTACCAATGTAGCTTTTTACGATATTATTTACAGTTGAAATTCTATCAATAATATCCATTTCTTTTGGGGTAATATAATATTCAGAACCTGCCCGTATTACTGCTGCAGTTTCGATATTTGCAATATTTTTTTCTGCCTCATGTTTTGTTGTTTTTATATACTCAATACCACCTTCTCTCAAAAGCTTTAGCAATGCCTGTGGTTCAATATTAAGAAAATGGGCATTGTTTACCAACTCAACTTGCGACAAATCATCATATTGCATAACATTAGCTAGTACATGCACAGCACCCAATTGACGCAGTGCTTCGGTTCTGTTTGCTCCATCTATAACAACATATGTTCCATTATGAAAAGCTACTGATATAGGGTCAATGAATATTTGATCACTTTTGATTTTACTCACAAGTCTTTCGACTCGACGTTGGTCTGGACATTCATACTCCTTCAAGTTCTTAAGTGGAAGTATCTGTATATTTTTTTTAATAGCCCCAATATCATTTCGATATGTTTTAAAACTTTCCTGTATACGCTTTTTAATTTGCGTACTTGAGATACCCTTAGTGTAGGGAATTAAATGTAATACAATATTATGCTTTTTAAGGTACGTTACAATATTTGTTCTATCTGAAGTCTCCATCCAATCATCTCCTTGAACCATCACATCAGGTTGAATTTCTTCTAAAATAGGTTCCTGACTTGTTCCGGAATAAGAAATAACTTCATCCACAAACGGAAGTACCCTAATTGCTTCCATTCTTTCTTCACAAGTCATTACTGGATAACGACCCTTCTGCTCCCTGACAGATTCATCATCCTGTACACCAACAATCAAGAAATCTCCTTTTTTACTCGCTGTTTGTAATAAATTAATATGTCCCAAGTGAAGAATATCGTAAACCCCTGTAGTATATATACGCTTCATAAAATTTTAGAATTTAATGCATTTAAACATAAAAAGATGCGCCTAACTAACAATCCTAAATAAAAAATTTCGATCTTATAACACACGATCACAAAAATCAAAGTGTAATCTTATTATGTCTAGCCCAAACTTGCAGTTGCATTATATTCCACAATGGATTTGTTGCATACATACTGCCTTCTATATGCTTGTCTAACAGATCATTTGCATTACGCCAATTTATCATTGAAGATAGTCCATCATAGTAATCATCTGACATAATTTCTTTAACTACATTATTGACTGATTCGTTGCGCAACCATTTTGCTGCTGGAGAAAACCAGCCTCGTTTTTTTTCATTAAAAAGATGATCCGGTAGCTTATGACGATAGACTGTACGCAAATGTTTTTTTCCGGTAAGAAGGGAGATATTATCTGATCGTTTCAGAGATTTACCATGCGCAATAACGACCTGATCCAATAACGGCACCCTATACTCAAGAGCATGAGCCATTGTTGCCCTATCAGTACTGTGCAACGACTCGTCTGGCAGCCAAGTGTAAGCATCGGCTGCCATAAATGCATCGGATGGCGCAGTGTCTTGAGGGAGCTGTCCATATCTACAATTAAACATTTTAGTAATCACTGCTGATGCGTCTTCATTAAAATTAGTGACATACTGAAGAATTTTTTTCTGGTTGAACACTTGGCGGGAGTGGTATTCTGGACCAAGAGGTACTGTCATTTTTTTTAAGCGTCTGTCAAAAGAACCAAGCAGAGACTGCAAATTTTTAGGCAACCTTTGAAAGTACTCTGTAGCTAAAGCTGCCCGGTAACGGACATAACCCTTAAAAACCTCATCACCTCCGTCACCTCCTAGAGCAACAACGATTCCTTCATCTCTTACTTTTTTACTTAACAAAAACCTAGATAATGATGTTGGATTAGCAATTGGTTCATCGAGGTGAGAGAATGCTAATTCAAGCTCAGAAGTAATTTCTTCTGAGCCAATTGTGAAGGTTGTGTGAGGCACGCCATAATGCTTTGCTGTCTTTATCGCCGCGATTGCATCAAAGTTAAATTTAGCCTGACTTTCTACTGAAGGATCCTCGAGTTCAAAATCCATGGAAAAAGTACGAATGTTTGGAACATATTCTTTTGTATGATGGAGGATTATACTCGAATCCAATCCGCCAGAAAGGAACAGTCCTATAGGCCTATCTGAGACTAGCTGACTTTTCACTGCTGTGTTAATCACATCGTAAGTAGTTGTTTTTTTTGCAATCGAATAGTTTTTATCCAAAAAAGATGGTCCATAGGAACTCAACTCATAAGAACCATTTATTTTATAACGAAGAAATTGCCCAGGCTGAAGTTTTGAGACATTTTTTATGAGAGTGCGAGGACTTGGAACGTACTGCATTGACAAAAAAATATTTGCTGAAATTTTATCAATAGTATTGAATCCGGCTGCAATCATACCTTTTAGCTCAGATGAAAAAATAATCCCCCCCCCTCGAGAGAATAGTAGAGGGGTTTTATGCCAATCTGATCTCGAACCAAGAAAACCTCATCATGTTCATTATCAATAATTGCAAATGCGAACATGCCTCGCAATCTTGAGAGCATTGCCTCGCCCCACACAGAGTAAGCTACCAACAAAACCTCTGCATCACCATCAGTAACAAAATGATGCTTATGTTTGAGCTCCTTCCTGAGTTCACGAAAATTATAAATTTCTCCATTAAAAACAATGACATACCGACCATCAGGAGATGCCATAGGCTGGTCAGAACGTTTATGAACATCAATTACAGCAAGCCTGTTGTGTCCAAGTGTATAAGCAGCACCTAACCTAACCAGAGAACCGTCTGGTCCCCGATGCTTTGTTGCTTCATTCATTTCACGTACCAAAGCTTCTTTTATACCGCTCGCTCCATTAATAGCACACATATAAGACTATTTTGCTAGAGTTGGTTTTTTAGCAACAATTGAACACGCGTATGCAAAACCCGCCTTTTCACTTAAAAAGCGCTGAACACCTTTTGGTATGAAACGACCTAGATTTATAGACTGCAAAGGCCAAGCCTGCCATTCTGAAGGATTATAATTTGCGTAGACTTCCACGTCGACAAGTTTTCCTTTGGCAAATAAATTTTTAAACCCTCCTCGTGAATAAAACTTTGTATGTGGATTCCCCCCCTCATGTGCACCATCAGAATAACGACTTGTCATTGCAAGTGAGCTAAAACCGTATCTGAAGAATCCTCCAAGAAGAAAGCCTCGTATGAACATTATCCCAAACCAGTAACGCCACCCTCTGTGATACATCCAGGCATAAACCTCTCCGCCTGGTTTTAAAACTCTAAAAATTTCACTAATTGCTTTTTCAGTGTCTGGCATATGCATTAAGCATCCATGAGCGCACACGTAATCAAAGGAATTATCCGGGAATTCAAGTGCCTGCGCATCCATTTGAAGAATAGTTGCCTGCAAATTACGCACCTCGAAATTTTTCTTAGTTGATTGAACTGCGAAGTTAGTTAAATCTATACCTGTCACTTCTGCTCCAGCCTTAGCAAATGCCACTGTCGAGAAGCCAGTTCCTGTTGCTATATCGAGGACCCTTTTCCCTCGCAGCGATTCATACGGAACAAACTTTGAAAATACAGGCTCTTCTGCATTTTGTGTTGAACCATTAGAATGTTTTTTATACTTTCTTTCCATCAAATCAAAAAAGGCTATGTCCATATCCTTTATCTCTACCACTTTTCCAACTCCATAAGAACCATTATATGTGAATGGGTTTTCATTCCACCAGCTCTGTATTTCCTTATTTTTGTCCATATAAAAAGCTTATCTGTTGAAACAATAATAGCATAGCCTATTTTCCACCTCTAATAAAACTAATGATTTTCTTTGAGCGCTCACCCCATGTAAGCATTTTAGACCTTGCCTTCAAACATTTAGCACCTGTTTTGAGCTCAGCTGAAAAAGTGACTGCGCTAATAACCTCACTTAATGAAACGACGTCATCTGGCTTGAAAAAATATGCTTCACCATCTTCCACTATGTTGGTGAGACTTGGAATGCGACTCAAAATAAGCGGAACTCCTGAGGCCATGTGGGCAAAAAGTTTGAGAGGCGAAGTGTACTTTGAAGACAGATCGGTTTTTGCAGTATTTGGGATAACCAACACATCTGCTGCTTGTTGGTGATTCTTTAGGTCTTTGTATGGACGCGGTCCTAAAAAATTAACCTTTGGATATTTACTCTTATACTCTTTAAGTTCTGACTCTTTACCGCCGATAGCAACAAACATGACATCTTTATTTTTTTTACTTGCTTCGAAGAAAATATCGACACCTTTCCAAACGTCGAAACCCCCAATATACATAACTACTTTTGCGTCTGACGGTAAAGAAAGTTGCTTACGTGCATCTTCTTTAGAGACAATATCAACAAAGAATGAATCATCGATCGCATCATCTGCAACCATCATTTGTGCGACGGGAACTCCCAACTCTTGATATCTCCCAAATATTCCTTGTGAAACTACAACACATTTCACACCAGTTCTAAGTATTCGTCGAGCTGGCAAATTGTACTTAGCCTCATGAGATTCATAGACTAGTTTTTCAATTGGAATAAAGAATGATAGAAAGTAGCACAGCCACTCATCGCGAGTGTATATTACATCAAACTTTTTAAAATCAACATTCAATAACAACCAAAAACAGAAGTAAATATTATTGAGGAGAAAAAATATTGGTGAGGAGAAAAAAATGAATCTAAAAGGAACTCTCGAAATTGCAAAGCTAGGTTCAAAATCAAAGAAGTCCCTAACAAGAGTGCCCTCCTTATATTCGCGATTACTAACAAAAAGATTTACTGATATTCCTGACTTAGAAAAAGCCTCACACATGTGAGCTATCTGTGTAGCATGCGCTCTTGTGCTTGGAAAACGTACATTTGCAATATATGCGAGCGTTTTAATTGGCATATCATTTATTGTATGTTATCAACAAAATAAAGCTACTTTAATTCAAAATAGATTACTTTACGTTTTAATCTGATGACTCGAGGACTGTGACACTCCAAATAGATCACTATTTAAAATAAACAATACTTTCTGGATGTCTATACCAAGATCTAAGGGATGGTCTTTAACTCATTTGAAATATTAGGTATGAGTGATTTTAAACTATGTTTTTCAAGCACAAAAGCTTGAAGTTCTTTAACTTTGAGACTATTGTCATTTTGAAATATATCAATAACAGCTTCAGCCATTTCTTCAGCTGACCCTACATGCCACTCCTCTAATGGTAGAGCGACAGCAGCTTCAGCACTACTTACAACAGGAATTCCAACCAGAAGGGGCTCAAGGAGCGCTTTGTCGAGACTTCCATTCATTGCGGTATGCATAAAAACTTTTGCCCTACCAAGCCAAGCCGGGAGCTTATTATGCTCAACTGGTCCAACAAAAACCACAGCGTCAGACAAGTCAGCTTCGTCTATCAATCTTTCTAATTTCAGCTTGTATTGCTCCTCTGCATCACTATTTACTCCTCCTATTATAGTTAGAGTGAGAGATATTTTTTTACGAATCAATCGAAGTGACTCAATTGCCATCTCAATATTTTTTGATGGAGATAGCCGACTAATACTTATGAGGTCAACATCTTTAACTAAATTATGATTCATTACAAAGTTTTGAGTATCAACACCGTGTCCAGTGATTATCACTTTATTACTCGGAAGCCTGAAGCTTTCTTTTGATGCAGTAAAAATCTTATTTGTCAGCTTCTCTGCTAGCCATAACCCACCAGCTACTGACCGATGCATATACCAAAGACCAATTTTTTTATGCCAAATTCTCCAAAAAATACCACCCATGATCACATAGACTTGATTCATATGAACAAACACCACATCATATTCCTGGCGAAGTTGCCAAAAATACTTATAAAATCTCCAAATATATTTGATGCGATTTTCGCCGTCTTCTTTTCCGAGCGAATGTACATGTACATTTTCAGGCAGTGAATGTGCGCCCTCAAAAAGGCAGATAACATGTACTTCTTCAAAATTTTTTGAAAACTCTGTTATCCACCCATGAAAAAAACCAAGTATGGGGTGATTTTTATCGACTACTTGGGTACAGATAAGTAATTTCATTCCCAATTTATAACACAAAACAGGCAGGAATGGTTATGTATCCGAACTTTGACTTTCTGCTGATGGCTGGCCAAAAACAACTTCAATACTATCTCGATATGCTGTCTTGTAGAGCGCAGGATCTTCATGAAGACGTGTTTTGACAATTTCTTGAGCATTCCTTCCAAACTGCATTCTAAATGCATTCGTATTTAATAATGACTTCAACTTTTGTGTAAAGGCTTGTGTATCTTCTGGATCACAGAGGTATGCAGATTCTCCATCAACAAATAGATCTTCACGTAATTCAGTTTTAGCGACTACCAAAGGCAATCCAGCAACCGCAGCCTTTATAACTAATTCGTCACTTCGCTTCGTTATATCTGTACATATAAACACATCAGCTGATTTAAGGTAACCAACCAGATTCTTGAAATCAGTTTCAAAAACTATCTGCTCCTTGATGCCTAGAATTTCTGCACGTTTTTGAAATTCAACCTTGCTTGGTCCGTCACCCACAATTACAAGACCAATTCTAGGTGACATTAAGAGTATCCGTGAAGCATCCATTGTGCGAAAAAAAGTACTCGCTTTATCTAAATCCCCCGCAGCAAGCATCACAAACTTATATTGAGGATATTTTTGTTTTACAAGATTAGACTTTGGAGCATTTAGAATTGTCTGCATATCAAAGTGACGCGGAAGCAATCCGACATCCTCTATTTTAGGAAATTTTTCTATCACCTTATGCTTAATTGCTTCTGTTTTAAGACGTACGCTTTCGGTCCGTCGCAAAACATACTTTGCTAATTTGAGCCTTTTTTTGTTATGGGCATCTTCGTCGATAAAACCAGGGCGTAAAAAATCTTCAAGTATGTGCACCTGATACGGTCGCCCATACTCTTCAGCGAGAGTCATCCCCGCCAAACCTGCTTCAAAGGGGTCGAGGGAAACAATGACATCAGGTCGAAAGCCGTCGGTAAACTGAAGTTGTTCACGAGCAAACTTCTGCACCTCTTGAGAAAAACGCCACTCGTGGGAAATGGGAACATTATATGCCCAAACATTCTTACTGATTCTTTTGGGTTTAAGATCCTTTCGAGCAAGTTTTGTGAGGACCATAACGTGAATCTCCGCAAATAAAGTTTGCAATTCTTGCACGTGAAGCATGAGCCACGAATCAGATTCTAGTAAGGATTGATCACTTGTTATAAAAAGTATTCGTGACTTAACCCGACCTGAATCGAAGTTGACCACGTGCTCATCGTGTAACGATTGACTTACTGGCACCTGCGATGCTTTATGCGCAATAGTTTCATCCGATGCATCGTCGATAACAAAATCAAGCACTTGCTTAGCACGCTCAGAGACATCAACCCAGCTTTCTCTTTTTGAAGAAGAACCACTCATATACGAAAGTATTATAACGCATCTTACATCTAAACATATTTGGCTATGTATAAAGGGTCACAATCTTTTGATTGTGACCCTTTATACATCTACTGTTTCTTTGCCCACTCGATATAGCGATCTATCCCTTCCCATATGCCAACTTGAGGTTCAAAGCCAATACTTTTTGCAAATGAAATATCTGCGGGAAAACGAGATACTTCACCAGGTCGGGCAGGTCCGTATTCAATCTCACCACCAAGTTTCTTAGCGATATACTCGGCAATGTCTTTTACTGAAGTATTTACACCACTTGCGAAATTGATTGCGTGTCCAGAAAGTTCTGGGTGATCAAGTACCAAATTATATGCACGAACTAGATCGCTAACATGCATAAAATCCCGGGTTGCTTCACCATCTCCATACACAGTCAACTTTACACCACTTAATGCACGCCGAACCATAATCGCTATAAGTGCACCAAAAGTGCCTCCTTTTTGTCTTTCGCCAAAAATGTTAAATGGTCTCACGATAGTAACATCAGTATCAAATGATTTGTGATACGCCACACACCACCGGTCAGCCGCAGCTTTTGAGGCAGCATATGGACTATTTGGACTTAACTCAGACGTTTCAGTAAGCAGCTCATTTTCCTTAAGGTTATGACCGTCACCATATACTTCACACGTTGAAGCATAAATCATGCGTGAGCCATTTTGCCGGACTGCTTCAATTATATTATGAGTTCCGATGATATTACATTCAATAAAGCTGTGAGGATCCTTCAAAGACTGATCGACATTTATATTTGCTGCAAGGTGAAACACAACATCATGTTCTCGAACAGTCTTATCAACAAGAGTCTTGTCTGTCACGGAACCAGAAACAAGTTGAATTTTATCCCGGAACCCTGCAATATTAGAATTGTTCTGAGCTGAAACAGTATTTAATATAGTAACTTGATGACCTTTTCCTAGAAGTGATTCTGTAAGATGACTCCCTTGAAAACCCGAACCCCCAGTAATTAAAATTTTCATATATCCTTTAAAATTTATTGTCTAATGCTTTGCGCCAGGACTGTTTGTAACCAGCTAAAATCTGATCTCGGGTCCAATAATTTTGAATATCACGTGTTGCATGCCCAACGAGACGTTTCATTAAACCTTCTTCGCTCATAAAACGTTCCATGGCCTGTGCGAGCACCTCATAGTCATCCGAAGGGATGATGAGGCCGTTCACATCATCCTTAATCATCTCTCCTGCACAACCTACATCAGTCATGATTATAGGCAGACCAGCTATCATCGATTCAAAAATAACCATAGGCCAACCTTCAGCAAAGGAAGTTAGAATTAAACTATCACATAAACGATAGTATGTCCCTAGAGCAATACCTTCTTTTCGGCCATGAAATACGACTTGTGAAGCAACCCCGAGTCTAGAAACTTGCTGCTGCAAAACCTCTCTATCTGGCCCGTCTCCCACAATATGCAAACGAACATCAGGATACAAGCCTTTAATTTTTCTCATTGCCTTTAGCTGCATCGGAATATTTTTAACTCCAACCAGTCTACCCACAAACAAGAAATTGAAGTAGGCTCCATATTCATCTAAGAAATTTTTGTCAGACAAATCTTGTTTTTCACGATTTGTACTTCCGGCATGTGCTTTCTGAAATCCAAGCTCATCAGTGGGGACATAAATTGGTACGAACGTTATCCTTTCAACGGGCACGTTAAACTCCTTCGAAACCCTATCTCGCAAGCGTGTACTATTTACTCGAATTGCTCCTGCATGTTTTATAAAAAAGCGTCCAAGAGTTTTTCTGAAAAAATTTAGTTTTTCAATACCCAAAATATGTGCTTCAAATCCTACATGGTTCATTTTCGCAACACAAAAAGCCACAAAGCCAAAAAAATATGGATCTGAAGAACTGATAACGTCACATTTATCTTCCTTAACTAATCTGCGCAACAGTAAGCAGACACGAATGAGTCGCGTAATTTTAAACATACCTCCCACCCCATACACGGTTACATCCTCATTCAGTTCCAAGACTGAATCTTTTGCATCGTGAACAATAACACTATACTCATCAACAATTTGTCCATAAAGCCTATTCCTCGAAGAGACAACACTATTTGAATCAAGTACCTTAGGGTCGAGACTTATGCTTACGATTTTCATGGCTTTTTAAGATTAAGAGTATATTTTACACTATGAACTATAGACACTGACTGTGCTTTGAACCATATTTCTAAGTGTTTTTTTAGGTGACCAAGATATCTTTTCTTGTGCCAGGGAGGCATCTGCAAGCATGACTGCAACATCACCTGGCCTTCGATGTTTTATTTGAGCACCTAAAGTCTTCCCCGTCACTTCTGAAAATGCATGGAGGACCTCGTACACTGTGTAGCCATTACTTGTGCCAATGTTTAAAGTGAGACTCTCTCCTGAGGAGAGCGCCAAAACATGTGCATGTGCCAAATCATACAAATGGATATAATCTCTAACACCACTACCATCTTTTGTTTCGTAGTCATCCCCGTATACATAGAATGGCTCCTGTTTTTCAAACGCTCTCGCTATCAAAGGAAAGACCCCGTGAGGATTAGGCTCTTTATGGGAGAGTCCCACATCTCCTGCGACATTAAAATATCTGAGTATTGTGTATGTACTTATTTTTTTTAAGCGTGCAAAATCTTTAACGAGCATTTCAGCAATAAGTTTTGACCGACCATAGACACTTTCGGGCTCTACAACATCAGTTTCAACAACCGGATGACCATCACTAGTCGGAGAGTACACAGCCGCAGTGGAAGAAAATATGATGTGAGGAACCCCGTACTCACTCATACACTCCAAAACATTGAGTGTCCCAAAAACATTATCATTGTAATACATTGTTGGTTTTTCCTCGCCCTCATTCATCACCTTCTTTGCAGCGCAATGGATTACAACGTCAAATGCAACAGATGAAAATGCGCGCTTTAGTTCTGCAATTTTTGTTATATTTCCCTCTATACACTTAACAGAGGCGGGAAGTGACTCTATACGACCTGTGGACAAATCATCAAACACAACAACTGAATGCCCTGCATTTACAAGCTGCTCAACAATAGCCGAACCAATATAGCCCGCTCCACCAGTTACCAATATAGTTTTGATTGAAATATTTTCCATGTTTATTTTTTTTTAAACACTAACTCACTTACAACAGTTACGAGTTCCCCAGTGACTATTTCTTGGGAAAAGTCTTTTGTGCGTGCACGTGCGTTTTGGGTAAGTCGGTTTTTGAATTCGGGGTTATCTATAAATCTCTCAACAGCCATCGCAAGTTCTGGCATGTTGTTATATGGAACCATGAGGCCTGTGACCCCATCCTTAATAATCTCAGGGTTACCTCCCACATCAGTTGTCACAACGGGGACACCCAGATCCATAACCTCTAAAAGTTGGTGTGAGAGCCCTTCGTACGCAGTGTTGAGGACAAACACATCCGAAGCCTTAATGGTAGCTCCAAGAGCATCTTTACTCAATCTTCCCACCAGCCGGACATATTCCTGCAGGCCTGATTTCTCAATTTTCTGATGGAGTCTTTCATTAAGTGGACCGTCTCCAGCAATAACAAGTGTCACTTCCCTTCCTTTTTTTCGCAACATCTTTATCGTGTCGATCAGTACTTCAAAACCTTTCCAAGGCACAAGCCTCCCAACGCTCGTAATGACAACCCCACTGTATCCCAACTGCTCTCTGAGTGCATCCTTAGTGTCAGAGACTTCAAGCGAAAATAATGCACTGTAGATTACCTCAAGCTGTGATTCTCTCACTCCCCAAGTAGTAACTATGCGCTTAAGGTATTCGCTTGGTACAATGATTTTTTTAGCTCTCCTGACTACAAATCCCTGTAGTGCAGCAAGTATTTTTACTGGCATCGGAGCTTTTTTTTGGTTACCCGTGTATGTATCCAAATCTTCTGTCAAACCAAAGCGCTGCTGTCCCTGCTCCCATGCATAGTCGCCCCCAAGTCGAACCATAAATACCTTTCGGCGGAGTACACACACTAGCCACGAAGGCAAACCGACACTAATGGGATCGAGTGCAAAAATAATATCTACATCTTTTGACTGCATAAACACTTTATATGCAAAGGCAATGTGTCGCAACACTTTTGGTAAATGTCGCACAGAACCAAAAGGAAGCACAGCGACCTCAACCTGATGAGCTGGCAACTTTTCTTCAAGCATTCGCGCGTACGTTGCCGGTCCACCAATCTCAGGAGGATACAATCCTGTAGCTACGAGTATTTTTATTATATGTTGTTTTTCATCCATGCAGGTTATTTCTGAAATAATGCTTCCAAGGCTGACAATGAATTCACTACAGGCACTCCTTCTGACTCTGCAGTCGGTATTTTTCCTTCAAGTCCAGGACGTACCATCTGAACAACCAATATTTCATGACAATGTTTTTTTGCTGACAGGAGGTGGTCAATTCTATCATCTACAAAAACTGTCGGGGAACCATCGTACATCTCTGCTATAAACGAGCCCTTATCCCCTTCCATATAGATGGTATCAGAAACGTATGTCTGCACACCTGATCGCTCTACCTTTACCTTCTGAAACTCACAAGATTCAGGACCAAGCGATGGAGTCATAGCGGTGAGTATTCGAACATGCTCTTTCTGTTGCCGCTTTAGAAATTGAATTGAATCATCATAAAAAAAATCTTTTGAATCTAAAATATCCCAAATTGCAGGAGTTACCCACAGTCCACTCTCTCTATAGGGACCTGCTGCACTTACAAATAAATCCGTATTGTAAAGTGTGTGGTCAAAATCAAGTATGTATTGCATAGCCTTATTCTAACAGTGAGAGAATTATTTTTGCATACTTGTCTCCGTCTCCACGAACAAGACTACGTTGCAATACATCACCTTTCTTTTTTATTACCTCGTGAGAGTCAAGTAAATCTTGGCGAATGATTCGAGTCTCAATATCATCACAATCGTCAGCGACAAGATACTGATGCATATCTGCGTATCGCTTCAACAGATGTTCGGGGACAGTGCCTGTATTTATAATCACTGTATCAGGTAATTTGCCGACATATTTTCGTACCTCCTTAACATGTGCACCTGCGGACAGACCATGTGTTTGACCTGGCCGCGTCATGAGGTTTGATGCGTACACAAATTGTGCTTTTGACTGCAGTATTGCATCACTGACTCCTTCAATCACACAGTTCGCAAGAAGACTCGAGTAAAGGTCTCCCGGTCCAAGCAATATGAGATCCGCGTGTAAGATAGCCTGCTTTGCGTCTTCACTAATGTGACCTTTCGGCTCTGTATAAAAATTACTGATGTTACGTTCGACATTATTTTTTTCCGGTTCATCAATACTGTGCTCTCCTTTTATAATTGAACCGTCAGCATACTCAGCCACAATATGTACCTTATCAGCAGTGACTGGCAAAACACGCCCTCGCACACGCAAAATACGTGCAGCAACTTTTACAGCCTCAGCCTCAGAACCGAGAATTTCAGTCAAAGCAACAATCAATAGATTTCCGAAGTTGTGGCCGTTAAGGCCTTCACCTTTATCAAAGCGATGTAGAAAAAGTTCTCGTAAAAGTTCACTATGTTCATCAACTTCGCTCGCAAGTGCCGTGAGCGCCATACGCACGTCACCAACAGGCAGCTGGCCAAACTCATCACGAAGACGACCTGTTGAACCTCCAGAATCAGCCATCGAAATGATGGCAGTGATGGAAATGGATTGATGGTATTTTTTCAAACCTTGAAGTATCGGATAAATACCAGTTCCACCCCCAATTACAACCACCGACTTTTTATTATGGACTTCTAACATGTACACAATCTAACCACAGATTGAGACAAAATGGTACGCAATACATATACAAAAAACATAATTCACTGTATATTTTGAGTATGTCAAAACAAGGATATTTCGTAATTTCACTCGATTTTGAGCTCTACTGGGGGATGTTCGATAAAGTTTCCCTTCCTGTATATGGTGAGAATATTAAGTCTGTACACACAGTAATTCCAGAACTTCTTGCACTTTTTGAAGCAAATGATATTCATGCAACATGGGCGACTGTCGGCATGCTTATGCACAAAAACAAAACTGCACTCCTTGCGGCACTCCCAGAAAAATCATTGCAGCCAGAATACAGCAACCCAGAACTTTCAAGTTACCACCATATTGAGAACTCATACATCGGCGCAGATGAATTTGAAGACCCGCATCATTTTGGAGCATCACTTATAAACCAGATTCTGGAGACTAAAGGTCAGGAACTGGCGAGTCACACTTTTTCTCACTACTATTGTATCGACGGCAGCAAAAACAGCGGAGCTATTTTTGCTGCCGATTGTAAAGCAATGCGTACTGTAGTTACGGACTACACCACCTCACCGTCGTCTATCATCTTCCCGCGAAATCAAACAAACAACACCGCTTTAAAAATTTGTAAAGAAAACGGCATAACCGCATACCGTGGTACAGAAAAACATTTTTTATATAACGCACGAAAAGAGTCAGCGCAAACAAATCTTTTTATCAGAGGCTTACGTTTACTCGATCACTACATAAATATAAGCGGCAATCACACGTACCCTCTTACAAAAACCAAAGAAACGCTACTTACGAATATCCCTGCAAGTCGCTTCTTGCGTCCTTATTCACAGAGTCTTCGTTTTTTGGAAACACTACGACTGAGACGCATCAAGAGAGCGATGACCCATGCTGCAAAGTATGGAGAAATTTTTCACCTATGGTGGCATCCTCACAACTTTGGTTCAAATCGAAAAGAAAACATGCAAAACCTCATGGAACTTTTAAATCACTACAAAACACTCAAAGAGGAATACGACATGGGGAGTAAAAATATGCGAGATATAGAAGAACTCACTAAAACCTTGTCCGAATAGTTTGCCGTACTCCTGGGGGCAAGGACAAACCTAGATTAGCTAACGTTTTATTTACGAATTTGCCAAGAGTAATAATCAAAATCGAAAATGCACTTTTATAGTGCACTGAAAAGACACCCCCCTTCTGAAGACTGCCTTCTGAAGACAAACTGTACGAATCATTGCCAAAAGTATACGCACCATCAGTTAATGCCCTCAGAATATTTTGTTGACTCAGTGAATCAATTTCAATAGTAGTAAGCGGTGCGCCGAAGTGCTCTTCTCTGTGCAGGTCGAGTCCACCAGTAGCGAAGAGGCACCCTGTTTTTCTCCGCAGTTTTTTAAGCAACTTCAGGGACCGTACCCGTGGTGCGAACTTCCCTTCATACTGTTGATTCCAAACTTCAACACCGTCAATCGTTGACTCCATGGCACTGTCTAACGTGAATTTATTTCGCACAGGGTGGGCAAGCACTACAAGCGGAGCAACTTTCCGCCATGCGGAAAGTTGCTCCGCATCTGCAAATTGACAAACAAACTCTTCAGCACCAATATGCAGTATATGTGCATCTTTATACGGCACTTCAAACCCTGGAATAAACACAAACGAGCCGTCAGAAAGTTTCTTACACTCAGTAACAAACGCATGTGCTGCGTCAAAAGTCATTTCATCAGTATGTTCTGTCATGCAGCAAAATGAGATTCCTTGTCTAACAAGGAAATTCTTGAGCTCTATTAAACTCAATTTCCCATCATAGGAGTACGTTGAATGCATGTGTATAACGCCCTTGTATTTCATATTATTTTCTTAGTATATCAATATATTCCATAAAGCTTGGCTTCAAATCTCTAATATCGAATATATCTCCTCTCGACCTACATATTTCAATTTTAAAATCCCAAATTGCTTTTAAACGTGACGGATACAGTTGTTTGCGAAGCTGATCATTTGCAAAAAGAACAGTCAATAGCCATTTAACGTCACCAAGGAAGTGGCGAGTGCGTACATAACTCGGCACAAAAATATTTTTGTTTTTCACTTCAATACCCTCGGCAAGCTTCATGTACACGAGCGGAAAATGTGCCCCCGCGTGAATCGCAAGTGGAAGTGACCCCCAAAAGCGACCATTTATCTCCATCAACCTTATTGAACCATCACGATTATCAATTTTAAACTCTACCATTGCAGGACCTGTCCACTGCAATTCATGCAAGAGCACTTCTGCATAACGTCGCATAAGCTCAGCCTCTTTTGAATCAGGAGCAGTCTCCTTCACAACTGCAGCTCCTCCTCGTGGTGACAAAGAGCGGATACGCTTATGAGAAAACTGCTCCAATATCCGCCCACCTTTACAGACACACTCCACACCATATTCATCTCCCTCAATAAACTCCTGCACAAGGGGCGACTCACCTGTCTCTTCTTTTACTTTTTTAAATACAGACACAAGCTCTTCATAAGAAAATACAAAAACTGCTGTCCCCGCGATACCCTTTCCTTCTTTCCAAACCATACTGTGTCGAGCTTTTACTACCGCAGGGAATGCTACCTCCAAAAACTCGGATGGTTGATAGCATCGGATGGTTGGAATATTCAGTGTTTCTGCATACGTGTGTGTTTTTTCTTTATCGAACGCAACCTCCCGGGGTTCGTGCGGGGGGAGCGGAAACACAAGCACATCTTTCAGTTGACTATATGCGCGTGCGAGTGACAAGTGTGTAGCATCAGAAAAACAAAAGACTACAGGACGCTCTCCTGTTTCCTCTAATAACCTACTCGCCTCAGTGCGGACAGCATCAACAAAACCTTGTTGATTTATTTTTGGTGATACATATACAAATCTTTCTTTTGCGTATCTGCTTGAAAGAGCCATAGCTGTTCTTCGTTCGCCTCCACAAACAACAAACTCCCCTGCTTTCCCAAGCGAGCGAACTACTGCAAGTGAGCTTTTTAAGTGCCCATCTAAAATAAGTACGGACATATTAGTTACGTTACAACGAGCTCATTAAACAACTGCTCCATGTCTTTTGCAACAGTTTCCCAATTGTATTTTTCTCTGACCATTACTTCAGCAGTATCGAGGATTAATAATTTTTCAGTTTCAGGAAGTGTTTGCACCTTTTTAATTGCACTGACTATACTATCCACATTTTCGATGCCAACAATAAATCCTGTCACTCCATCCTCGAGAAAATCAGGGATACCTCCTGCGTTGGTGCCAATCACAATCATACGTGAAGCCATCGCCTCTAAGAATGCGTTTCCTAGACCTTCGGTAAGTGATGGGCGAATAAATATATCCGATGCTTTCATGAGTAGCGGCAAGTCAGTCGGCTCAACAAAGCCCATGAACCGTACACGGTCAGTAAGCCCCAAACGTAGCACCTTTTCTTGTAACTCTTTTTCAAGTGAGCCACTCCCGCACACCACAAAACAAACATTCTCGGGGAATCTTGCAAGTGCCTCGATAACATCGGCGATGCCATTTTTCTTTTCGAGACGTGAGCTTGTAAACAGCACCGTTGCGTCCGGCGGGAAGCCGAAGGCTTCCCGCCTCTTCTGTATCTCCCCCTCATGAAAAAACTTGGCAAACGCATCAATAGCAACTCCATTTGGAATCACCTGTCCATAGACTCCCTTATACCCCATCTCAGTACCCCAGTTTAAAAGGTAGTTCGAGATAGCTTGGACACCATCAGCAACGCTAAAAATCTCGTCAAACTGTTTACGCACGAAGCGTACTTTTTTATATATGTATTCAAATGAATCACCCTCCTGTAGAGTAAGTAGAAATGGCAGTCCTGTTTTCTTTTTAACACGTACTGCAGGGAAAGCCCCATACGTTGCCATGATTGACCAAATCAGACTATATTCATACTTCTTCAAAAGCCTGTAAGCACGATACTGCCCGAACAAAGCGAGAATGACGCCGTCTATTTTTGGGACCCCAATACCAACTCGATGTATAGACACATTCCCAACTTTTTCATATCTTTTGGCACCTCTACGCAACTTTGCGCACACTAAATCAAATGCAATATGTGGAAGTCGTTTAGTAATATTGCCGAATGCTTGCTCCGCACCTCCTGCTGGATACAGGTGGTCATCATTTGAAAATATGAGTATCCGATTCATAGAATGCTTTTAATATACTCTGGCAGATTTTGTTTTGGAGACCACCCAAGCTCTAGCCGAGCCCGACGAGTATCAGGTTCTGATGCATTACGGTTCCCAGGCCTGTCAGGAAGCATTTCAATCTCACCACCAAACATCTCTGCGATTTCTAAAACAGAGTAAGCATCCTCATGCCCAAGACCATATTCGTCACCCTCCCCTTTTTCTCCAACGAGTATAAGCCCCTCAACAATATCAGACACGTGCGTAAAATTTCTTTTTTGGGTACCTGGTAATCGTACTGATAATTTTTCACCACGGGTCTGTAACTCCCTATAGATACCTATCAGTGACCCCGTCTGCTGATCACCTCGCTCACGTGGACCATACACATTGTAGAAATAGGTAATGGCATACTTAAGTCCAAACCACTCACCGTAGTTTTGTACAAGTTCAGTGTTACTCGCTTTTGTCCATGCATAAGGACTTTGATTTCTACCAATACCGCCATCGGCGAATTTAGTACTTGAACCAGCGTATAACAACTTACATTCTTTGTTACGACAAAACTCAAGTACGGCCTGCGTCCCTTGTACATTAAACTTCATTGTAATTTCGACATCACCAAAACTTTGTTCAACACGAGGATACTCCCCCAAGTGATAGACAATGTCAGGAGTAAAATCTACATGTGCTTCTATGTCTCGGGTATCGCCATCAATATACTTTACCCCAGCAACGTGATTCTCTTTTAAGCCAGTAAAGTAATTATCTAGTGATATAACAGTATTCCCTTCTTTCTGGAGACGTTCACATAGATGCGAGCCTATAAATCCTGCACCACCAGTTACCAGTATTGTGTTAGCCATATTGCTCTATAGTACCAAAAAAACACCTAATTAGTTATATTTTTTTACGTCCAGTAGCATATACACTGAAAATACCAAGCGTCATAACACCTATAAGTCCGATAAACGGAAAGGCTTCTTTAGGAATACCTCCAGACACTGCTACTGTTGCAACGGGGCTAGGAGTTGCTGAAGAAGTGGCACTTTCCACTTCTAAAGTAGACGCTGCATCCTCATCACTAAAGATTTCCTCCCTGTCAAACACAAAATCATCTGAGCTTGGATTTGAAGTGACCAGAGACATAGATTTCGATGTGGTTATTTCTTGCGCCACAGTAGGTAACGAACCACTCTGCATTTCTGAGTTATACGCCACTGCAAGTGTGTGCTCAATATCAAGCAACTGTATTTGCTTCTTGTTCAGAGTACCCAACACCTCTTTTGGAACGGTGATTGTTGCACCTGGAAGCATAATGGTCTGTGCAGGAAACACAAATGACTTTTCTCCGACAAGCGTATACCCTGAAATAGTAACCTCATATCGTGCGTCGTTGTGTATTTGAATATCACCACGGAGATTCTTTGTAATTGAAAATTTCACCGGAAGGACAACTACATTCATTCGAGCAATTTGTTCATGTCGTGCGTACGTGCCACGCACCGTCACAACGTACTCTCCAGGATATTGGAACGTATGCACGACTTCTTTGCCAGCTGCGGTGTGCATATCACCAAAGTTCCACTCGTAACTAAGAGAATCCATGATAACCTCACCCAAACCTGAAGGTTCCACTTCGAAATACACCGGCTGACGTACATACACTGTATTCGGAGCTTCAACAGAAAGTGAAAGTTCTGCATCTGATAAAACCAAACTCACTCGTTCACGCTTGGATGTTTTTGCGCTCGAAATATCGCCCTCCCCAGACTCTTCTGAGTTTTTAATAGTCTCTGACATAGCATTCGACGTTCCCGGTGTCGCAACAGCAGTTATCCAGCCCTTCTCCGTATATTGTCCAGTTTCTTTAGTTACGTTATCACCACCGATTTGCTCCCAATTTTCACCGCCGACAATCCTGTCTTCTATTGCGCCATCTGAACGAAACAAGGTGAGTGTTGCTCCAGTGTTTGTAAGTGCACCTGTGTAAATTAAAAATGCTGACCCAGGCGCTGAGGAGTCATCGGTTCTCTCAAGAACGGCATATTGACCTGAAGCCAAGCTTCCGGTCAATGGAATTTCCAAATTCATGCCATCATCTAATACCCATCCATCCAAAGCGACATTAGTGTCCACTGTGTTTAGAAGCTCGATCCATTCATCATTTGCTGAAATATCTGTCCCCATCCAGGCAACTTCATTCATAACAATCGCTGCATTGGCGGCAGTTGGCAACGCAAGAGCTACAAGTAGTATGCGCCAAACTCGATACATGTTACTTCAGAGGTGTCCTGTCGTTACCAGTAATACGCATCATGCGCTCAAGTTTCTTTGGAGATAGCGGGTCTTCTTTTAAAGGAGCTTGGCGCTCTTGCTGAGCCGCAGGCTTTGGTTTTGACTGCGGTTGTGGTTGTGGTTGTGGTTTCGAATAAGGCTTCTCTGTCAAAACGGGTGTTTTGATTTTATCGTTCCGCTCAACTTTTTCCGATTCTTTTTCTACTGACTGATTATCAGCTTTTTGATTATTTAGCGTAGCCACTTCAACACCTCCAAGTGCCTGCGCAAGAGCATCCTTTAGTGTCGGCTCTGATTTTTTTGGAATCGCAGCTTCTTGTGCGGGCGTCCGCATTGGTGTAGACGCTGGTGTTGATGTTGATGTTGGTGCAACTACAGCCTCAATGTCTTTTTTTGGAATCGTTTTTTGCGTGTCCCTAGCATCTCTCGGAGTACGCTGCTCTGGTCTTCTTGGCTGTTCAGGTTTGTCACTTTTCTGAGTGACTGCATCGTTCTTGGTCAGATTCTTAAGTATAGAGCGAAGATCTTCAAGTCTCTTTTCATTTTTACGAGGATCATCACTGCGCTCCTGCCTGATTGATTGTGCAGGTTTTTCAGAATCATTAGTCCTTTGAACATTTCTATTTCCCTCACTAGTTCGATTCTGACTTACTGTGTCGCTACGCTTATACTCTCTCCTTGGCTGGCTTTCTTTTTTTTCAGAATCATTGTTTATAATTCGCGCACTACTCGCATTTGAAACACTTCTATTAGTAGGCGACTCTTTACGCACAAAACTATTGCTACTTTGAAGCGGTTTTTTATAGTCTCGCTTTGCTCCGTTAGCACCATTTTTTGTATCATTTGGTTTCCCCGGAATATCTTTTGCACTATGCCAAGCGTTAATCACTGCCTCCACGCCAGAGCGCGGATGTGCAAACTGCTTGCGACTCATATTTACCACAATCTCTTTGAATGAAACCTCAGGTGATGCGATAGGAGGAAGTGTTGTAGCAGAAAATGGTTGACTCCCAATGCCATCAATCATAAGCGTCAAATACACCTGCGCAAATCCGAGATTGACAATATCTGGAGCAAGGAATTTTGGAGTAAAGATGCTTTCCAGCACTTCCGCATCAAATGGCCCCACACGAAACGCAATAATTGTCCCGACGTTGCCAAAAACTGCATTACGAACCTCTTCTTCCATTTGTTCAATATACTGATGGGCAATAGTAAGATTAAGCTTGTATTTACGTGCTTCTGAAAGAATGTCGGCAAACGTAGCGTTTGCAAACGACTGGAACTCATCAACATAAAAATAAAAGTTCGGGGCCTTCTGAAGCTCAAGATTAGAAAGGTTTGCGCGACTCATCGCGGCGAGGTAGATACGTGTCGTAAGCATCGAACCCAAAAGATTTGCATTTTGCTCACCAACAAGGCCTTTCGAAAGGTTCATGATAAGGATTTTTTTATCATCCATAATCTCACGGATATCAAAACTCGATTTTGGCTGACCTACAATATTTCGAATCAGAGGATTGCTTGTAAACTGACCAATCTTGTTCTTGATAGCGTCCCCTGCCTCCTGCATATACCGTTCGTTGTAGTTTGCAAACTCATCTACCCAAAAAGAACGGACTGCGGGGTCTGTAATGTTCTCGACTACTTTTTTTCTATATCCTTTATCGGAAAGCATCCTGTTTACTCCGAGGAGAGTTGAGTCCGGATACTCAAGAAGTGCAAGTAGAGTGTTTGAAAGGATATATTCCATTCGAGCTGACCATGCATCAACCCAAATTTTCTTAAACACTGACATAAGCCCTGACACCACAAGATGACGCCTGTCCGGACCCACATCTTCCATGACGTTAAATGAAACTGGGTAGTCGGTATCAAACGGTGCAAAATAAAGCACATCTTTTTTCCGTTCTTCTGGAATATAGTCAAGAAGCGTCTCAGCAGTCTGCCCATGTGGGTCGATAAAAGCAATACCGTTTCCATTTTCAATATCCTGAATAGCCATGTTCTCGAGCAGTGTTGACTTTCCCATTCCTGTTTTTCCAATCACGTACACATGACGAGTTCTGTCTTTTGCCTTAATGCCAAATGAAATCTCCTGACCGCGGGCATCAGTTTTAGCAAAAAAAGTAATCTGTTCTGGATCGTTACTCATGTTGAAATTATAACAGACAAACAAGACGGGGCCTCCGGCCCCGTCTTGTTTGTCTAACTACGATACACTGTAAACCACTCTGAAAAATTATGGATACCTGTTTCAAAGTCCATTTGGGATTCAAAACCGAGCAGTTCTTTTGCCTTGGTAATGTCTGCATATGTTTCAAATACATCACCTGGTTGCATCGGTAGTAAATTCTTTTTTGCTTTTACGCCCAGAACATCCTCAAGCTGTTCAACAAAGGACAAGAGCTCTATCGGTTTGCCACTCCCAAGGTTAACAATCTCGTAACCAAGTGGTTTCATAGTCGCTTTAACAAAGCCTTCGACAATATCATCGATATAAGTGAAGTCACGACGTAAATCACCCTTATTATAAATATCAATTGGTTTACCAGTCATCATTTTATCTGCAAACTTAAACATTGCCATGTCAGGCCTGCTCCACGGTCCATAGACAGTAAAGAATCGCAGACACGTTGTTTCGATGCCGTACATTGCATAGTACGAATGAGCAATCATTTCTCCAGCACGTTTAGTTGCTGCATACACTGAAACCGGTCTGTCTGCCTTTTCTTCTTCTTTAAATGGAGAAGTCGCTGTAACTCCATACGCTGAAGACGTTGACGCGTACACCATGCGCTTTACTCCGAATTCTTTCATCGCTTCAAAAACCATCTGCGTTCCAAGTACATTTGTAGTGACATATACTTCAGGATGTTCAACTGAATATCGCACACCAGCTTGCGCAGCAAGGTGACACACGACATCAAATTTATTTTGCTCAAAAATCTCCGTCAAAAAGTTTTTGTCCGTGATGTCTCCCTCTATTACTGCAACTTTAGAAAGTAATGCCTCCACTCGTTTACGTTTAAGCTCAACATCATAATATTCATTAAAGTTATCAATAACAACAATTTCGTGGTTGTCGCGAATAAGCCGCTCAGCAAGAGCACTCCCAATAAAACCCGCACCGCCTGTCACTAATATTTTCATAGTATGTATTGTAATACAAAGAAAGGAGATTGGTAGTTATAAAAATACTGCGGAAACAAAGTTCCGCAGTCTCTACCTTAAATGGTTTCCCAAAAGTACCACCACTTAGTCGGAAGATTGCTCGTTACAGCAATCTTAACAACCTCCCCACGTTCAGCAGCTGCAAGACGTTCCCTTGTCGTTTGTTCAAACTGCTTTTGTTCTTGGTAGTTCGACTTCAATTCAACCAGAATAAATACTACTACAGATAACAAAATACCAGTCCCAAAACTAAGAAGTTCTGAACTTGTGTTATTCCAGCCCGCGATTAAGAATACAAAACCGAGAAACAAAAAACCGAAAATCAAATACATTATCCATCCTCCATTGTTGATAATTTTAATCTAAACCTACAATAAACCAAATAAACATAAAGTAAAGAGAGAGACCTATTCAGCCTCCAGCGCTGCCTTAGTATAGATATTACTTGGTGCCCAAATCATCCAGGACATTACTCCCGCATCATACGAAGCTTGTATTTGAGCCCGGACATCAGCAGCATCATAATCTCCACCATAATCAAAGTCTTGAATCCACGTACGCAATTTATCTGCAGAATAGACAGGCTTATTATAGACTGCGGGAGTAGAAGTCCCGATGCGCGTATGCAAAAAACCTTGCATAGGTGTGGTTTCTGAAAGCATTCTGTCGACACCACTTTGCATCGCATAATTGACCACCTTGTATGGGTAATCATTAGGGTCACCTAGGCCCAGAAAACTTTTTGGATAGTGAGAGGGGTACACCATCGGTGCAATAAAATCGAAGTAAGGTGCGGCCCTATCTTGTACTTGACCAATAGAAAGGTCATCGTAATTGGTTGTAGTCATCCCAAATAAGTCAGCGGAAGTATACGGTGTACTCGAGGAACGCCCCGTATCTTCGTGTTTGAATTCTGCAAAAAGTGTCTCATCATCAAGTTTTTCATGTAGATATTTGAAGAATGATTCAAGGTTCGCTTGTTTATCGTGTCCATACTGACTCACAGAAGCGTGTGTGAATGCAATATTGTCCATTGGTCCGTCTGACGGGTAGCGCACATAGTCGAAATTGAGCTCATCGAATCCTACATTATATGATTCTTTAGAAAGCTGGACCAAATGATCCCAGTATGGCTTTGCTCCAACATCTATAAATGAAAGCCCTTTATAATCTTTCCAAATTGTGACTCCATCTGCCTTTTTCACCGCAAGCTCAGGATGGAGTCCTGTATAAAATGGATCCTGAAAAACAGTTATGCGACCTATTACATAGACTCCCATACCATGTAAGGCTGTCAAAAAATCTCTCATATCGCCTGAACCGCACTTTGCTGCTTGCCATGCCGGCTTCCATTCATCTGATGCAGGGGGAAACGAAATTGTTCCCGAGTAATCTTTGATATCAATAACAACGCTATTGATTTCAGTTTCAGCAATCAGCGTCACGAGCTTTTGGCGAAACGAAGGCGTCCCGACAACACATGAAGTCATATAAATTGCTTTTACCTGCTCTGGTTTTGGCACATGTAACACAACTTCTCGAGCATCTTCAGTTTCAAAAGCTGCTACATCTTCACCAATCTGTACATATTCATCACTCTCTAAACTCACCGCACCACCACTGTTATATGAAGTAGCAAATAACTCCGCCCCCGCGACATGCATAAGCACAAGTGCTCCAAGAAGAAGAATCAGTAAGGCTGCTGCATATTTATACATATTTTAGTTCGAATTATGTACGTGCTCTACAAATGAATCTGTCTGACGCTCTCCATTAGCTTTTTGAATGCTTCGCAAGTATGAAGAACGTCGGAGACTATATCCAACAAGAGTGAGTATTACTCCGATGCCAACAAAGAAATAGAGTTTCCAATTTTCTGGAATACCTAAATGAGGCACTATTAAAAGCAAAACACCGGATACAAAAACTATAGATTCTCGTGACATATACGTGAGTATACCGCGACTATGCAAAGCTCACAATAAGGACAAACTCGCCTTTTTGGCGGACAGGCTCAGCTTCAAGCACATCTTTAATCTCTTCTGCATGTCCGACAAGCATTTCTTCGTGCATTTTTGTCAATTCCCTTCCTATATAAAGCTTTGCTTCTGGACATACCTCATGTAATGCTGTCAGCGTTTTTATAATGCGATGCGTTGATTCAAAGAAAATAGTTGGGTGTGGAAAGGTCGAGAGACTTTTAAAAAAAGTCTCTCGACCTTTCTTTTGTGGGGCAAATCCCAAAAAAGAAAACTGATTACCTGTTATCCCTGCAATTGAAAATGCCGCAGTCACCGCAGATGGTCCAGGGATAGCATCAATACGACTCCCTTGCGCGCGGGCATGCTTGACCAGCAATACTCCAGGATCACTGACACCAGGGGTCCCGGCATCAGATACAAGCGCGACATGCTTTCCCTCTGTTAAATCATTTAAAATATCTGTATGCACACGTTCGCTTGCATGTGCATCATATCGCTTAAGCTTCACTGCAAGCTCATAATGCTTCATGAGCTTACCCGTCACACGAGTATCTTCACAAAGTACATAGTCTGCTTCCTTAAATACACGAAGAGCACGAAGCGTAATATCTTCAAGATTACCTATAGGTGTTGCAACAACTGAGAGCATTCCTGTTTCCATATCCACAAAGCTACCACCCCCTAGGACAAAAGAAAAGCCCGGCTTTAAATAAAACCGAGCCTATGCTTAGAATTTTCTGCCACAATCGTTGCGGCGAAATTTATGCAATCGTATTTTCATCAAGACCTTCAAACATTTGCCAAAATATAGCGACGCAGTCCTTTGGCAAGACCTGGATCTTTCTCGCAGGCAGCGAGAACCGCCTGTTTGTCTTTTTGGCGGCTTTCCCGCACCTCCCTCATTTCATCTTCATTTTCTTTTTGTAGCTCGGCCAGCTTACCAGCCAACACTTCGAGCTCTTGCTCTGTCCACATGTTCTTTCCTTTCAATCTTTTTAAAAAAATACCATTCTCTGTACAAAAAAGAAAGTAGGGTCATCGCCCATTTCTATAGAAAAAAGACGGGCTCTTTTTAGAGGTCTGCAAAATGTACAAACAGAAGGCGCAGCTGTTAAAAAACAAATCCTAGTTATCACTTATGACCAGGGGGCACAAACGACGGCCATTGAGAACAATGTTTGTACGCCAGTCCAGATCATCAATATCAAGAGAGCAAGTTTTACGCAATATTGAATAACCTTGGACAGTTGTCCAACCATCTTCAAGAAATGAAGCCATTTTTGCATACGCCTAGTACGCTTCTTCAGTTTTCCTAAATTTACTATATCTGCAAAAATCAATCAGTCAATATGCTCGCAACCTTTGTTACATCTCCTGCCCCCATCACGACAACAAGGTCGTCTAAGTCAACTGACTCTTTTATAGAAAGCGCCGCAGCATCAAGTGTATGCAAATGCTCCGCGGCAACACCAAGCGCTTGTAGAGAACTTACTATTTTCTCACTACTTACCCCAGCAATATTATCTTCGCGCGCTGCATAAATCGGCACCACGAGCACCCTATCCGCCTTTCTCAGTGCATGCACAAAATCATCAAAGAGTTCTGAAGTTCGAGTATACGTGTGCGGCTGAAAAATGACCGTCAGTTTTTTATCTTGACCAACTTCCCTTGCCGCAGCTATGCTTGCCGCAATCTCAGTCGGGTGGTGAGCATAATCATCGTATACTTTTGCGCCATTCACATCTCCTTTGTACTCAAAACGTCGAGCTATACCGGAAAAATTTTCAAGCGCAACGGTGATAATCTCAGCATCAATACCTAAAAATAATGCAGTTGCTCTCGCGGCCGCTGCATTCATTCGGTTATGCAGACCGGGCTGGTGCAGCAAACGTGCTTTGGGGACCTCGATGCGATAATCAATAATACGTGCCGTAATACCTTTAACAACAGGGACTATAGAGGGGCTCGCACTCGCAACAATCACCGCACCTTCCTTGGGAACTTTTTCAGCTAACTCATGAAATGCATTTTGCACATCTTCAAGGTCTTTATAATAATCAACGTGCTCATGCTCTATATTGGTAATTACCAATATATCAGGATTTAGATACAAGAAATCACGCTTATATTCACACGCCTCGACAACCATATACTTACTCTTCCCGGCTCGGAAGTTACTTCCCGTCTTACTCCGGATCGAACCTACTATTGCTGAAGGATCAAAACTTGCCTCCTCAAGAATATCAATAAGCATGGCCGTTGTCGTGCTTTTGCCATGTGTACCTGAAACTGCAATAAGATAATACTCGTTGGCAACCTCACTAAGTGCTTCAAAATAATTAATGGTTCGAATACTTTTTTCACGTGCAGTGACAAGTTCAGGATGATCTTTTGACATTGCTTCGGTGAAGACCACAAGATCAATATCATCCGTAATATTTTTTGGAACTTGAGAATAAGAAACCGCAATACCTTCAGCTTCAAGTTTGCTCGTGAGGGCGCTTTCGTGTGCATCTGAACCAGTAACAGTTGCACCTTCATGTAAATACAGTCGGGCTAAGCCTGACATGCCAATCCCTCCAATTCCTATAAAATGTATCTTCTGTATATCACTTCGTTTCATATGATGCTCATTCTACATGAAAAAGAAAAGGTCGCATTAAAAAATTAGTGCGACCTAAATTTGTACAAAATTCATTTTAAATCAATTATTTCTTCCGATTCCCTAGGCGGGCATAATATATCCCTATTTCTTCTTCTGGACCTACAATAGGGATTTCCAGGTCCAGAAGATTGGAGGGGGTATCCTCGAGGAAATCGATATGATAGACCTCACCCTCTGGAGTAACCCCCAATCCATTACCTGCACCTCCAGCAGGATTCTCTTGATAGCGTACCAATATATTCATGTTCTCTCCTCTGCTGCCATTCATGAATATACAATATTTTTAGAAAAATACAATATTCTATACAAATTATTTTAAAACCTCGATTGTATACAACATATCAGGAAAAAGTGTGTCGACGTAATTTGTAAAATGTGTTGATTCCTGACTCAAGATAAAATGTGTTTTCCCGTGAGAGACTTCTTGCGGCCAAAAAAGCTTCTTGGCTCGACGCGCTACAGCATAAGCTGGATCAAAAATCTGCACGCCAGAATCAACCAATTCTGCAAAGAGGTCTTCTACAAGCGGATAATGCGTGCATGCGAGAATGAGCACATCATATGTTCCCTTATGTGGCAAAAGTGCTGTTGTGATTATATCTTTAATTTTTTCAGTGCTTTCTCCAAACTCAATCGCTTTTGCTAAGTCTGGTATCGCGATACTTACTGTGTCTTTGCCAAGCATATGAAAAGCATTTTCATACATCCCAGACTTCACTGTCGCTGGAGTTGCACAAACTGCGATGCGAACATCTTCATTCTTAAAATACGAAACCGTTGGTCCCACCATTTCGATGAGCTGTTGCGGTGCCATTGAGAATGCATCAAGAAGTGAAACTGCAAGTGACGCCGAGACACTATTGCATGCACTCACAATCCGCTCAACATTTCGCTCTTGCAATAATTTAATTGCATTCACCGTTAACTCAGAGAGTTCACGTCTTGTTTTTGACCCATAGGGAGCATGTTTAATATCACCAAAATAGATAATGTCTGAAGAAGGTAATTCTTTCCGAAGGGCGTGCATGACGGTAAGTCCGCCGGAACCTGAGTCCAAGATGCCAATCATAGTTCGTTAACAATTCGCACAAACTCATCATTGCGTTCGTACTCATTTTTGAACTGTGCAAAAGAAGCAAATGCTGGACTGAAGAGGAGAATATCACCTTCTGAGGCGGCGCTCTGCGCCGCCTCTACCGCACCACGCAAATCCTCAACGACACTCACTCCCACAGTTCCGTCATGCAAAAGAGACACAAGTCGATCTGTCCCACTGCCAGGAGTCAAAATAACCTGCCGACAATGTTTAGCGACAGAGAGTGTCAGCTCAGAAATATCAAGACCTTTATCTGCACCACCTGCAATCAAAATGACATTTTTCTTACCTGTATCCAATGCTTCCAACGCGACCATTGTGGCCAACGGGGTTGTGGCATTATTATCATTGTATATCTTGCTGCCTCCAACCTCTTTCACCAACTGCAATCGTCCCTCAACGCCCGTAAATGACTCTATACCTGCTTTAATTACTGCTTCCGACAAACCGTACGCTCGCATCGCTTCCACAGCTAAGGCGGCGTTTTCACGATTATGCTCACCAGGGATTTGCAGAATCCAATCACTCGGGAGTATTTGTGGCACTTTTACTCCACTGAGCGCTGGCAGCTTTTGCATCCATACTTCAGCCACAGTTTTACCTATTATCAATGCATCATCTTCTTTTTGATGTACGTAAATATTTGCCTTGTCTCTAAAGTATGTCTCCATGTCGGGATAATAATTAAGGTGATCCTCAAAAAGATTTGTAAAGACGGCAATATGTGGCGAAATACCTGCCCAACCAAAACCTTGCAGCTGCCATGAATCAAGCTCCATTACTGCTATCTCAATTCCCTCAACCACTTTCAGGAGCTGAAGGTTTGAAACACCTCGTATGTTTCCGCCTAATAGAGATTGCACCCCAGCCTGAGCAAGTGTATGAGTGATGAAGTGGACGACTGTCGATTTTCCTCTTGTCCCGGTAACTCCGATTACAGGGATGCCTGATTTTTCTGCAAAGAAAGCGGCACTCATCACTAGCTTCACACCTTTATCACGAGCATGCGCAAGATACGGTGAATCAAGAGGAACACCAGCTGCAACAAATACCATATCTACATTTTCAAAATCACCAGTTTTGTGTTCACCAAGCACAAATCGAATGTTGGGATACTTCTCCAACTGCGATGCCGATTCAGCCAGCTGTGCTTTCGTCTTTATATCAGTCACTGTCACTTCAGCTCCATTTTCAGCCAAAAATGCAGCATCCCCGACTCCACGCCCCAAAAGCCCAAGTCCCATGACCGTCACTCTTTTATTTTTAAAATATGTCTGCATACTATCCATAATGTATCATGAGTATATACTGCGCTTCAAAATAAAAACAGAGCCTGTATCATTTTTTATGAAAGATTTTTCCTGCATAATATTTAGATCGATACAGAGATATTATAAAATGAGAGTTACAAATTTTTTATTCAAACTCTTGTACACATTAAATTCGTCTAGCCCAAAAAAAAGCGAAAAAAAACAACCTAATGCTATACTACATTTTAATTGTATGAAAAAAATTGAATCATCTAAACTTTTCCCAATAATAGCCTGGCTCCTCATCTTAAGCTTTGCTACCTTCATCTACTTACTTGCTAAAGATATAGAAGCCACAAATAATAGATTAGGTAAAAAAACAATCTACACCGAAAACGCAATAAAAGATCCTCAGTTCATTAGAGACAGAGAAAATAATACTCCTTCTATTTAAAATAACCCACGTTTCAAAAATTTGTGCGGCCGGTAGGACTGACCTATTTTTAATGACTATAGGGAATATAAAAATAGTAATACCCTTGTGGTGCGAACCTAAAGTTATATGTGGTATAATTTTTGGGATAGCTCGGGTGGACATCAACACCCCGGAAAAAGCGGTAGCCAGTTAATCTGAACTCTCGCTAATGGTCAGATGTGTGTCTGTGAGCTATTAGGCCAAGTGTAACTGACCTGTGACAGCTCGGTGAAACTCCCTCGGGAGTCCCTCGCATGCTCATGGTAAGCCTACCAAAAACACCCCCTAGTGGGGTGTTTTTGTTTTACCGCTCTAATATTTAAAGTTAATGGTGTGCAGTGTGCGAGTACTAAGATTTGAACTTAGGACCTCGTCATTATCAGTGACGCGCTCTAACCAACTGAGCTATACTCGCACACTATCTACCATGTAACTTTGAATGAACTTACCGGAGCTACGGCCGCACAAAATTTAAACAAAGTTCCAAAAGTCCGCAAATACTACCAAATAACAGCAATATATTCAATGTATGCAAACAGTATCGGGATATGTCAGATTTTTATAGATGGTGTGAGGTATGATTACATATATGATTCATTCCCGATACAAGTATCTGCAACAGTTTCTAATTATTCTATTATTTAGTAGCACCTTTTTCTTGACTTCATTAAGCGTCGCGTTTGCTGCACCAGGTGGAAATATACAAGGATATATTGAAACAGCAATCAACTTTATCAATGGAATACTTATTCCTTTCATTTTTAGTCTTGCGATACTTTTTTTCTTCGTCAATATAGTGCGATACTATATCCTAAATGGAGCTGACACATACTCACACGAACAAGCTAGAAAATATCTACTCTATAGCATCATTGCCTTTGTCGTAATTCTTGGCATTTGGGGAATCTTACAAATACTTATGAAGTCTTTAGGTATAAGAGATACAGATTACCTATGTCCTGACTACTTTAGTTATGACGAATGCTACAATTCCGGCTGGGGGGATGACGCATTCGGTGAATTTGGATCAACATCAATCAGCCCAAACGGTCCTCAAAATAACTCAGGTTTTAGCACAAGTCGTTATGGTGAATTCGAAAATTAATTTCGTATAAAATACATAGGAGGTGCACAAAAAACACGCGGCAAATGCCGCGTGTTTTTTGTTTCGTTACAGAAAACTGAATACCTTAAATATGTACGTTGCATCACTTGCAAAAAAGTTTACCTTCATAGGTTAAAATCTCTTTTGTCTTATCCTTTTTCCTAGTCTCTTCCTAGTGTCAAATACCAGTTATGGTTGTTGAGTATTATTACCAATTATGTGCTCAATTGAGGCACATAACATCGACCAATTAGCCGTTTGGTTCAGTCTGTTACCAGTCTGAAACGACGTGTCCAATTGGAATTAATCCACGACCAGCTTCCGCTAGCCGTGCCTTGTTACGACTTAGTCCTTGTTATCGAGCTTACCGTAGGTCGTGATAAACACGAACTTCGGGCACTCCCGACTCCCCTGACTTGACGGGCGGTGAGTACAAGGCTCGGGAACGTATTCACCGCGGCGTTCTGATCCGCGATTACTAGCGATTCCGACTTCATGTGGGCGAGTTGCAGCCCACAATCCGAACTGGGGATGGCTTTATAAGGATTTGCTCCATCTTGCGATATTGCGTCCCGTTGTACCACCCATTGTAGCGTGTGTGCAGCCCAAGGCATCAAGGGACATGCTGACCTGGCGTCATCCTCACCTTCCTCTCCCGTGAGGGAGCAGTCTCGTGTGATACGTGTAACACACAACGAGGGTTGCGTTCGTTTCCCCACTTAAGGGAACAGCTCAAGCCACGAACTGACGACGGCCATGCATCACCTGCTATACACCCTCGAAGGCTTTCTAGGTTTCCCTAGACGTGCAGTATAGTTTCTAGCCTTGGTAAGGTTCCTCGCTTAGCGACGAATTAAGCCACGCGCTCCACCGCTTGTGCGAGCCCCCGTCTATTCCTTTGAGTTTTAAGCTTGCGCTCGTACTACCCAGGCGGTCCGCTTAATGCGTTAGCTTCGTCTCTGAAAGGGTCGATTCCTCCAAAAACCAGCGGACAGCGTTTAGGGCGTGGACTACCGGGGTATCTAATCCCGTTCGCTACCCACGCTTTCGTTCCTCAGCGTCAAGAAAGTGCCAGTGAACTGCCTTCGCATTTGGTATTCCCCATGATATCAACGGATTTCACCCCTACACCATGAGTTCTGTTCACCTCTCACTTCTTCTAGTTATACCGTTTCCAACGCGAGCCTGAGGTTGAGCCTCAGGATTTAACGTCCGACTAATATAACCGCCTACGAACCCTTTACGCCCAGTGAATCCGGGTAACGCTTGAGGCTTCTGTATTACCGCTCCTGCTGGCACAGAATTGGGAGCCCCTTATTCATGGAGTAACGTCAATAAAATTCCTCCTCCATAAAAGGTGTTTACGCCCCTAAGGGCTTCATCCACCACGCGGCGTCGCTCCGTCAGACTTTCGTCCATTGCGGAAGATTCTCGACTGCGGCCTCCCGTAGGAGTATGGACCGTGTCGCAGTTCCATCGGTGGGGGTCAGGCTCTCACCTCCCCTATCCGTCATAGCCATGGTAAGCCGTTACCTTACCATCAAGCTGATAGAACGCAGGCCATTCCCAAAGCAATAAATTTTTACTCCGAAGAGACTATCAAGTATTATCCTGGATTTCTCCAGATTATCCCTGACTTTGGGGTATGTACCTACGTGTTCCTACCTCGTCTGCCATGGGTCTAAACCCATTCGACTTGCATGCCTCATCCACGCCGCCAGCGTTCACCCTGAGCTAGGATCAAACTCTAAGTTAAGACAGGTAGCTCAGTGAAAT
>Ga0222673_1000089_pt1 | contig 56215 bp, 71 predicted proteins | sample AntAcemetagen801_FD_179845 | JGI IMG/M metagenome (GOLD analysis project Ga0222673, IMG submission 179845) | Saline water microbial communities from Ace Lake, Antarctica - #801 | ecosystem: Environmental > Aquatic > Non-marine Saline and Alkaline > Saline | place: Antarctica: Ace Lake...
ACTGCGCCTGCAAAGTCGCTTCGACCTAAAGAACGCCCCATGGATATGACCCCTAAGGGTGAAAAGGGTGATTCCGACCTTATGAAGATGCGCGACAAAGACAAAGCGACCAAGAAGGCATATGGTGCCAAAGTCAAAAAGATGGCCAAAGGTGGAAAATGTCGTGGCATGGGTGTAGCAACCCGTGGCGGCGAATACAAAATGGGGTAAGTTCTGATGAACTATACTGAGCTGGTCACAGCGATCCAAGACTACACGCAGAATGAGGAGACGAGTTTCGTTTCCAACATTCCTAACTTCGTCGAGCAGGCGGAAGAGCGGCTTAACCGCTCTATTATGGTGCCTGAACTACGGAAGAACGTATCTGCTGCTACCACCAGCGGTAATTGGTATCTAGCCCGGCCCGCTGACTTTCTCTCAGTGTTTTCCTTGGCTGTTGTGGACTCGTCTGGAGACTATTCGTTTTTGCTCGACAAGGACGTTAATTTTATCCGTGAGGCTTACCCCGCCACGGGTAATTCAGGGCTCCCGCAGTATTATGCCCAGTTTGACGGGGACACCACTACAGGGGAAGGTAACTTTATCCTCGGCCCTACTCCCAACGCCGCGTATACAGTCGAACTGCATTATTACTACGACCCACCCTCGATCGTGACCACAAACACATCTTGGTATGGTGATAACGCTGAATCTGCGCTATTGTACGGTTCATTGATAGAGGCGTATACGTACATGAAGGGTGAGGCGGACCTCATCCAGCTGTACACCACTCGTTACGGAGAAGCCCTTGGTCAACTTACCGGGGTACAGATTCGTAGCGGAACAGACGAATACAGAGATGGTAAGCTCTAGCACAGAGCCCCGCAGCACAGATAAAGGAGCTCGATATGGCTTTTACAGGTAACTTCATGTGTACATCATTTAAGGAGGAAATCCTCCAAGCGGTACACAACTTCACTGCCTCGACAGGCGATACATTCAAACTCGCGTTGTATACCAACAGCGCGTCGTTTACTGCAGCGACCACTGCGTACACGGCAACCAACGAGGTCGCTAACTCTGGCTCCTATTCGGCAGGGGGTGGTACGTTGGTTAATGTGACGCCAACAAGTTCGGGAACCACTGCGTTTTGTGATTTCGTTGACCTCAATTTTACGTCGGCTACTATCACCGCACGCGGTGCTTTGATCTATAACAGTAGTGCGGCGGGCAACCCCACTGTTGCGGTGCTAGACTTCGGCGCGGATAAAACTTCTACAAACGGTACGTTTACGATCCAATTCCCAACAGCGGACGCCACGAACGCGATTGTTCGTATAGCTTAAACATGAGGTTCATCCATGGTCACGTTTGTCAACAGAGCCAAAGTCGCTACTGCCACTACAGGCACAGGCACAATCACGCTTGGCTCTGCTGAGAGTGGCTACCAGACGTTCGCTGATGCGGGCTTAGTTGACACTAATGTTGTCCGCTATGTGATTGAGGACGGCACGGCTTGGGAGATTGGTTCAGGCACCTACACGGCGTCCGGGACCACTCTGTCACGCACATTAGGGGAAAGCTCCACAGGTTCCCTACTGAGCCTCACAGGGGCAGCCGTGGTGTTTGTGGCTGCAACGGCGGACGATATTCAACAGCCCCCTTCCGAGGGGCCTTTCGTTGACGGCGACAAGACAAAGCTAGACGGTATTGAGGCATCTGCTGACGTAACTGACACAGCCAACGTCACTGCCGCAGGTGCTTTGATGGACAGTGAGGTGACAAACCTTGCCCAAGTCAAAGCATTTGATGAGACGGACTACGCCACTGCAGCGCAGGGGACCAAAGTAGATTTCTTGACGGTCACACAGGCGGTCGATCTGGACCAAATGGAGACCGACATTGCCGCCCTCGCAAACGGCATGGTGTACAAGGGTGATTGGGACGCGTCATCAGGCAGCTTCCCCGGTTCAGGATCAGCACAGACTGGTTGGTTCTATTATGTTTCGGTAGCGGGAACGGTTAACAGCATATCGTTTGCGGTGGGGGATAACATTGTTGCCACAACCGACAACGCTTCTACCTCTACTTATGCAAGCAACTGGTCAAAGCACGACCAAACAGACGCCGTACAAGCGGTTGTTGGGCTAACGGGCGCGATTGTTAAAAGCGCACTGCTATCCGCGTTGAACGTAGAAGACGGTGCAGACGTCACCGATACAACTAATGTAGCTTCTGCTGGTGCCTTAATGGACAGTGAACTTGCAAATATAGCTGCTGTTAAAGCTCTCAATCAATCTCTTGTAACAACTTCTAGTCCCACCTTTGACACAGTTAATGCCACAACCTTGCTGGGAGATGGTTCGGGTATTACTGGTGTTGATGCCTTCAAGCCCACAACTGTAACAGGCACGACCCCTAGCCTTAACGTGGGTAGCTTTAACTACTTCGACAACGGCTCCCTCACAGCAGATACTACTGTTAGCTTTGCTTCTGTTCCTACGGATGCCCGTTGGAGCTATAGCTTTGTGGTCAGTATTCTAGACGCTTGGGATGTAAGCACAGCAGTCTACTCACAACGGTTCTCTGTAGCTGCTCAAGAGACATCCCCCCGATGGGTGTTCTTCAAACCGGATGGCCTAAAGATGTATGTTGTTGGGACTACTGGAGACGATGTTAACCAGTATTACCTAAGCACGGCTTGGGATATAAGCACTGCGTCTTACTTGCAGACCTTCAGTATTAGTGCCCAAGATGGAAACCCCACAGGCGTCTTCTTTAAACCTGATGGAGCTAAGATGTATGTTCTTGGGGCTGATGGAGACGATGTTAACCAGTATTACCTAAGCACGGCTTGGGATATATCTACAGCAGTCTACTCACAACGGTTCTCTGTAGCTGCTCAAGAGACAAACCCCAGAGGCATCTTCTTCAAACCGGATGGCCTAAAGATGTATATTGTTGGGTGGAGTGGAGATGATGTAAACGAATATGACCTAAGCACGGCTTGGGATATAAGCACTGCGTCTTACTTGCAGAACTTCAGTGTTGCTGCTCAAGAGACAGATCCGCAAAGCGTCTTCTTCAAACCCGATGGCCTAAAGATGTATATTGTTGGGTGGAGTGGAGACGATGTTAACGAGTATGACCTAAGCACTGCTTGGGATGTAACTTCAGCATCTTACTTGCAGAACTTCAGTGTTGCTGCTCAAGAGACAACCCCCAGCGGCGTGTTCTTCAAACCTGATGGCACAAAGATGTATGTTATTGGGTCTGTTGGAGATGACATTAACGAATACAACCTCGGAGCACCAACAGCAGTAACCCTACCAGCCGCTGTTGTAGGAACCCCTACCGCCTTAGCTGTCTCCACAAGAGTAACCTATGAGTTCCAAACCGACGACGCTGGCGTGACAGTTAACTTAATCTCAGAGGAGGTCATCACAACATGATCGAACTAATCAAAATCATCGACGGCCTCCCAAAGGCATATACATCCGCAGCCTTCCGTGCCGCTAACCTCCACACGGTCTATGGACATACGTTGTCTAACAGGCACCTCAACGCACAGGACGTCTATCGGGTACGGACCCTCCCCATGCCCACAGAGGTTGGCAAGAAGGCTGTAGCTCAAGCCCTGCCTACCCTTGTTGGTGCAGAGTGGGTGCTTGATTGGGACTTGGTTGCTCTGAGTGCAGATGAAGCCCGTGCATTACGTGACGAGCTTTTGGCAGCTACAGATTGGACAGCTAACAGTGATGTAACCATGACAGCGGACATGACTACTTATCGTCAAGCCCTGCGTGACATCCCAGCACAGGCTGACTTCCCCAACACAGTGACGTGGCCTGTAGCACCGTAAGGAATTGACATTGGAAACGCTTGACCTCTTTTTGAAATACATTGTCGTCCCAGTGGTCGCGTTTGTTTACATGCTGCACAGTAAATTGCAGGCCCACCACACCGATATAGAGGTGCTGAAAGCGACGGCGGCGGCAAACAAAGAGGCGCACGACCGAGAGTTCAAGCAACTGCAAGAGAGCTTTAAGGCTGTGTTCACAAAGCTAGACGGCATCGAAGAGGCACTGAGAAAATGAGAACCATCGACACGATTATCATTCACTGCACTGCCACGCGGCCAGAATGGTGGTCTGGCAAGACGTCGCAGGAAAAAACTGACGAGGTTCGTCGCTGGCATGTAGTAGACCGAAAGTGGTCAGACTGTGGGTATCACTACCTGACTGATCGTGACGGCACAGTCACTGAGGGCCGCCCACTAGAGCGCACAGGCGCGCACGCCAAAGGCCACAACACAGGCTCCGTTGGCATCTCTTTGTTTGGTGGACACGGCGGCAATGTATCTGACCAGTTTGAGGACAACTTCACTGAGGATCAGGACCGCGCACTGCGTGAATTGATTGCCAAGCTCAAGGCAGAGCATCCAATCACCAAGGTCATCGGTCACAACGAAGTGGCGAACAAAGCCTGCCCGACTTTTGTCGTCCGCGATTGGCTGGCGAAAGCTCCCGCCGTTGTGCAACCGCCTATGGTTGCATCAGCCCAGCGCGCACACCCCGCACACAGCCGCACAGTGCAGACAACAGTAGTACAAGGCGTGTCAGCAGCGGGTGGCGCTATTGCTGCGCTGCAGTCTCTCGATGGCACGGCGCAGATCGTTGTGCTTGTGGGCTGCTTTGTGTTTGGAGCAATGGCAATGTTCATACTTAAAGAAAGGCTACGAGCATGGGCTTCGGGCTGGCACTAATAGGAAGGTTTAAGGTTTGGTTGTACGCCGCTGGCGCTATCGTTGTCGCGCTTGGAGCGGCTTACTTGCGAGGAAAGTCAGACGAGGCCGGAGCCGAAAAGGAAAGGGAACGGAATGAGTACGTTGAAACCCGTAAGCGGATGGACACCGTGGACAGTGGTAACAATCCAGACGGGCGCTGCGTTAATCGCTGCGCTTGATGCTGGCTGTGAGTTGGAGTAAGTAAATGCTAGGTTTCGCCCCCCTCGCTGGCATAAGCATTGCAGGTGCAGGTGCAGGCTCGGAATTAGTGGTAGCTCAGGTTACTGGAGTTTCTGCTACCACTGCGGCGGGCTCTGTAGTTATCTCTGCTGACGCCAACTTCGGGGTTACTGGGGTTTCTGCCACCACTGCGGTAGGTTCTGTCGCTATTTCCGCTGACGCCAATCTCGGGGTTACTGGGTTTTCTGCCACCACTGCAGTGGGTTCTGTAGCTATCTCTGTTGGTGCCCTTGCCGTAGCAACTGGAGTTTCTGCCACAGCAGCAGTTGGTATAGCCGAAGTAAACGCCGGCGCTCTTACGGAAGTAACTGGAGTTTCGGGCACAGGTAGTGTAAGTTCGGCCACAGTAGTAGGCGGGGCCGTCGTTCTTCCAAGCGGCGTATCGGCTGATGGACAAGTTGGATACCCTGTCGTTTGGGGCCGTATAATCCCTAATCCGGGAACAAATTGGGACGATATAATCCCTAATCCGGGAACAACATGGACAGATGTTTCCCTTGACCCCGGAACAACATGGACGAGAATAGCAGCATGAGGATGACAGATGCCTAGTACGTATACAGCAAATGGTGGCATTGAGCTTCCAGCGAACGGTGAGCAGTCCGCCACATGGGGTAGTACCGTAAACGACAACATGTCGATCCTCGACCGGATCACAAACGGGGTCGGCTCGATTTCTTTGGCGGGGACAACACACACGTTGCCAACCACAGATGGCACATTGTCAGATGGGCAAAACAGGGTACTTGTGCTCGGCGGTTCACCCTCAGGACCAAACACTATCACTGTGACCCCTAACAACGGTCAACACATCTATATTATAAAGAACCTCAGCGGGCAGACAGCTACGTTCACTCAGGGTTCTGGCTCGAATGTAAGTGTGTTGAACGGCACAACAAAAATCATCTACTGCGATGGTGGTGGTGGTGGCGCGGCAGTTGTCGACCTCACTGCGACATTTGACCTCGGATCCTTGGTTATCGGCGGTAATACTGTCACAGCCTCCGCTGCAGAGCTGAACATCATGGACGGTGTGACGGCTACGACCGCTGAGATCAACATCATGGACGGTGTGACGGCCACGACCGCTGAGCTGAACATCATGGACGGTGTCACAGCCTCCGCTGCAGAGCTGAACATCATGGACGGTGTGACGGCTACGACCGCTGAGATCAACATCATGGACGGTGTGACGGCCACGACGGCAGAGCTGAACTACGTTGATGGGGTAACTTCCCCAATCCAGACACAGCTCGAGGCTAAAGCGGCAGATACGACACAAGATACGGCGACATGGGAAGCTGGTTCGGGAACGGAAGATACGGTTGTGTCACCCGCTAAAGTCAAGGCTGCAATACAAACAAACCTGATTGGTGATGAGGGTGCCGTTGGAACCTATGCTTTTCTGGGAAGAAATAGCAACTCTGGCTCTATTGTCGCTGGTTCCACCTACGCAGGCAGTGTTCTTCAATATGCGGCGGTGATTTCTGTAAATAGTTATAGCTACAACACGGCACTCACACCTGAAGGTTCTAGTAATGCTGGTACGTGGAGAGCTATGGGTACAACCAATAGGTTACAAGAAACCAAAGCCACTGTATTCTTGAGGATTTCATAATGAGCATTACAATCACAGAAGTCCGCAATGCGGCATCGCTACAGTCCGACAACCTTCGTATGGATTTAGAGATTAACCACCCACAGCACGGCTGGATACCATACACAGTAGACCCTGCTGACACAGATATGACTATCGACAACGCTGCTGTCATGTCTTTAATCGGCACAGACTTCGCAGCCTACGTTCCACCTACTCAGGCAGAGCTAGACGCAGCACTAGCAGCAGAGGTCCGTGCAGAACGTGACGTAAAGCTTAGCAGTGAGGTTGACATTATTGTTGGGAATCCGCTCCGGTGGGCCGAGGTAGATCAAGTGGCGTGGGCAACATATAGACAAAGCCTGCTTGCTGTTCCCGATCAGATCGGGTTTCCGCATGATGTGGTTTGGCCGACAAAACCATAAGGGATCTATTATGCCACTGCAGAAACTCCAATTTAGGCCCGGTATTGTGCGGGATACCACTGACTACACCAACGAAGGCGGTTGGCGCGATGGCGACAAGGTGCGTTTCCGTATGGGATTCCCTGAGTCTATTGGTGGTTGGAGTCGTTTTACCCACAGCGAAATGGTTGGCGCTTGTCGTAAGCTGCATGTGTGGACAACGCTCACTGGTACGAAATACGTCGCTGCTGGCACTAACCTGAAACTGTACATTACTGAAGGTAACCAGCCCGTAGATATCACACCCATCCGAGAGACAACGGCGGCGGGTGATGTTACATTCTCAGCAGTTGACGGATCTACGACACTCACTGTCACCGACACAACCAACGATGTTTTTCTTAACGACTACGTCACGTTCTCTGGAGCCGCGAGTCTCGGGGGTGCTGTAACGGCGGATGTGTTGAACCAAGAGCAGCAAGTCACGTCCTTGGTAGATGGGAACACATACACCATCGAGATCGCGACCGCTGCAAATAGTTCCGACACAGGGGACGGTGGCGCCAGTGTTGTAGGGGCCTACCAGATCAACACGGGTCTGGACTCTGTTGTTTTGGGCAGTGGTTGGGGCGCCGGTGTATGGAGTCGCGGTGCGTGGAGTTCACCTGCCGATATCTCAATTCCCGGCACACAGCTGCGCTTGTGGTCCATGGACAACTTCGGGGAAGACCTTCTCACTAACGTGCGGGGCGGGGGTATCTATTACTGGGATTCTTCTGTGGGTTCTGGCACCCGTGCCGTAAATATCACATCTATCAGCGGTAACAACCAACCTGAAGCTGCCAACAGCGTGTTGGTATCAGAACGAGATCGCCACGTCATTGCCTTCGGTTGTGACCCTGAGGGTGACCCGGGCAACCTAGACCCGTTGATCATTCGCTTCTCAGATGCTGAGTCTTTCACTGACTGGGAAACCCGAGCAGACAACACCGCTGGCGAGCTGCGTATCGGTACGGGCTCAGAGATAATCGCGGCGGTGCAGACAAAGCAACAAGTCGTCGTTTTCACGGATAAGTCTGTTTCAGCAATGCAGTTTATCGGTGCGCCGTTTACGTTTGGTTTGACTGAGGTTTCCACAAACACGTCGATTGTTTCCCAGAACTCCGCAGTTGCTGTTGGCGATGCCGTCTACTGGATGGGTGATCGGGTGTTTTACCGCTACGATGGTAACGTGCAGATTATCCCATGTCCGATAAAAGAGTACGTGTTTGCAAACATGAACCTGTATCAGCTCGGCAAAGTCACAGCTGCGAACAACAGCAAGTTCAACGAGGTTTGGTGGTTCTACCCGTCGGTTGGTAGTGTAACCAACGACAGCTATATCGTGTTTAACTATGTGGAAAACACATGGTACTATGGGACTATGGCGCGCACTGCGTGGGACGAGGGCGGCGTGTCAGGTTTCCCGATTGCAGCTTCCACAGATGGATACCTATACTTCCACGAGAACGGTATATCTGACGGCAGCACAAACCCACCGAGTGCGATAAACAGCTACATTGAGTCCAGCGCCGTAGATATAGGTGACGGAGAGCAATTTATGTTTGTGAGCAGGGTGATCCCTGACGTCTCGTTTAGGAACTCGCCGGACACCCCTTCGGTGTCTTTCACTGTGAGCACAAAAGACTTTCCCGGAGCTGCGTTTGACCAGATAAACTCAGGGGGCGTAGCACGTAGCACCACTGTGCCGGTCCAACAATACACCGAGCAGCTATTCTTCAGGTTGCGAGGGAGGTCAATGTCATTGCGGGTTGAGTCGAACGACGTGAATACTCAGTGGAGGCTCGGGACACCTCGTGCAGATATGCGTACGGATGGGAAACGCTAATGGCACAGGCAGTCACAGTACCATTCTTTGCAGCGGCTCCGGCGGAGTACAACGCATCTTACATGGCGCAGGTCACGCGGGCGTTTTCCCTATATGCGCAGCAGCAGCAGAACCCGGGACCGGTGCGCGGAGATACTCTGAATCTATCAGGACTCTCTGTTTTCGCCAACAACGCCGCAGCCGTAGCTGGTGGACTTGCGGAAAATGATGTATATAAGACGGCAACAGGCGAACTGAGGATAGTAATATGAGCGACACCAAACAACCCGAGCAGAAGGATGTCTCTGTGCCGATTACGGGACCAGCACCAGCAGGAGGCTCCGTATTCTAATGGTAAGAGATGAATGGCACCTTTCGAAATCAGTACCTGTTACTTTTATACTGGCCATAGTTGGTCAAACAGTTGCTCTGGTGTGGTTTGTTGCGAGTATGAACAGCGGGATTCAAAACAACGCTGAGGATATTATCCGAAACGATACGCGCTTGACGAAAGTTGAGGGCATTATGAATGAGCAGGCCGTGACGCTTGCTCGCATGGACGAGAATATTAAGGCCATCCGCAGCCTTATTGAGCGTTCTGTAGATATGCGGTAACCCAGAAAAGGATATCTGGATGTTGAAACAACTGATTGCCCCCGTGACCGAGCTTCTGGAGAAGGTTATCCCTGACACAGATGAGCGCAACAGGTTGGCTCACGAGATCGCCACGATGTCCGAGCGCCACGTGCAAGAAATTGCCAAGGCTCAGCTGGACGTAAACAAGGTCGAGGCTGGATCTGATAGCTTATTTAGGGGCGGTTGGCGCCCTGCAGTTGGTTGGATTTGTGTGTGCGGCTTCGCGGTAAACTTCCTGATCTCCCCCATCGCATCTGGGCTTGGTTGGGATATTCCACAATCTGACACTTCCGTTATGCTGCCTGTTCTGATGGGCATGTTGGGTCTTGGCGGTCTTCGGACATTCGAGAAAACCAAAGGTGTGTCCAAATGAAACTCACACTGCGCCAACTCACGGATATGCTCCCGACAAACAGGGAGCTCAACGTATGGTGCACAGAGCTCAACAAAGCTTTGCCCGTATATGGTATCGACACTCCTGAGCGAGTAGCGTCGTTTATCAGTCAATGCGCCCACGAGAGCCGAGACTTCACAGCCCTGCAGGAAAACCTGAACTATTCCCAAGATGCTCTGGAGCGTGTCTTCAGTCGCTACTTCGGTGTGGGTAAGCGCAACGCTGCTGAATATGCTCGCAAGCCAGAGAAAATTGCCAACTACGTCTACATGGACGAGTTCCGCTCCGCTCGCGGTGCATTGGGGAATACGCAGCCGGGTGACGGATGGCGGTTCCGCGGAAAAGGATTGAAGCAGCTTACTGGCCGAAGCAATGTCACGGCGTTCGCCAAAGACTACGGCATGACGCCGGAAGAGGCATCTGACTGGCTGGAGACAAAGGAAGGTGCCTTGGCGTCAGCGCTGTGGTTCTGGAGCAAGAACAACCTCAACAAGCTTGCAGATACAGGTGACGTCGAGAAAGTCACACGGCGCATAAACGGCGGTACAATCGGACTGGAAGATCGCCAGCGGAGATATAATACTGCTATGCAAGCTCTCACAGGTGACGTTCCTTCTCGCTCACCGGTAATAGCCACGCTCCGCAAGGGTAGTCGGGGCGATACCGTTAAGCAAATTCAGCGTAGGTTGGGGCTCGCCGCCGACGGAGTGTTTGGACCCAACACCGACAAGATTGTGAAAATGTGGCAAGCCAAGAATGGTCTGGTTGCCGATGGTATCGTTGGTCCCAAAACCATCGAAAGGTTACTACCATGAGTTCTGTCCGCCCTATGGAGCCCCGTGACGCTCAAGGATCAATCGAGCTCGGATACCGGATGCACCAAGAAAGTGTGTATCGTGACTTCGATTATGACACCAACAAGGTTGGGAGAATGTTGTACCACTACAGCACAAATCCAGATACCCACTTTATGCAGGTTGCTGAGGTAGATGGCGAGTTGGTCGGGTTGTTCTTGGGAGCAATCAGCGAGCATTACTTTGGCACTGACCGACTGGCGTCAGACACACTGTGGTATGTGGCCCCGGAACATCGTGGGTCCCGGGTAGGTCTTGATCTACTACGCGCGTTTGAGAAGTGGGGGACGTCGCACAAGGTTGCTGAGATTTGCGTAGGTGTTTCCAGCGGACTAAGTACAGACAAAACTGGAACCCTCCTGCAAAAGTTGGGCTATGATCTTGTGGGTGGAAATTACAAACTACGTGTTGTAGTATAGGCCTACAAACCTAAAAGGGGTTCGACATGTGTGGAAATGGCGGTGAGGGCGGCGGCGGCGGTGACGATTCCGGAGGTGGATTCTTTGGAGGTTACAGCGGACTTGCCGACATGGCAGACGGCGGCGGGCCCGGTCAATCCGGCGATACCTTCGGAGGCGCATTTGGTGGAATTTCAAACGCTGCCGGTGCTACACCTCGCGGTTCGGGCAGAGAAGCAACTGGCTTGGCCGGTATCGCTGCGCCAGCGTTCGCACGTGACGACAACGGTGGTTTGACAAACACCGCAGCGGCTCTTCGAGGTGCCGCAATGGGCGGTCTTCCCGGAATGATCGCAGGTGTTGCAATGAACCAAGCGACAGGTGGTCAAGGTATCATGGGTGCGGCCAAGGGATTGGTTGGGGGTCTGACCAAAGGCGCCGATAGTTCTACTGGTCAAACAGAATCTGGCCAATCGCGCCCTGCAGGTTTGTCCCAAAGAGGGCAAGAGTCAATGATTGGAGAGGGTGGAGGTTCCATTCGTGTTGCACCAACAGTTTCCACAGGGCCAACAGCTTCAGATAGTGGCGCAACAGTGACGCTGCCACAGATGCCCGACATGAGCACAGCTGCAGCCCAAGGTGCATTTATTCCACTACCAAACCCGAACTACGATCCCACCAACCCGATGTCTCAGCAATTTATGTCCAACCCGACTTACGATCAGCTGCTTGATTATCGTAACACTCTCATGCCTGTACAAGGTATGGCCGAAGGTGGTGAGGTTGGGGGCAACGAGAAGACAGTTATCTCTGACGCAATCAGCGCAGTCAAAGGCGCCATGGGTGAAGAAGACGCAGCGGTTGTTCTCGGTAAGTTTGTCGCCGCTTATGGTAGAGAAGCACTCCAAGACCTCGTGCAGCGAGTTCAGTCTGGGGAATACGACGATACTGTGGAGCGCTTCGCCAACGGTGAGGCAGGTGCTGTTCGTGGACCGGGAGATGGCTCTGGGGTAGACGACAAGGTTCCCGCAACCCTTGAGGGCGAGCAGGATGTTTTGCTTGCCGACGGGGAGTATGTGCTACGCAAGAAGACGGCAGATGCCCTTGAGAAGAAGTATGGCGGAGGTTTCCTAGACAAGGTAAACCAAGCTGAAGACGCTGCGCCCCGCGCGATGCAGGAATATATGAGTCGAGCCTAGAGCTGGAACCAAAGTAAGGAGCTAACCCATGTGTGGTAGCAAGACAGTGAACAACACCACAACTCAGTCGGGGTCATCTTCGGCTGACCTTCCTGATTGGGCAAAACCTTACTTTGAGCGCAACATTGCCAAAGCGGAGGCAGAGTTCTCCAAACCATTTGAGGCTTACGGCGGTGAACGTATCGCTTCCAATGACCCCTCAACCGAAGCTGCTCGCGCGGGCACACTAGGTATCGCCGGCACCGGCCTTGCCGGTCTTGGTGCAGCTCAAGACTTCACACAAGCAGGTATGGACCGAGCCTCAGAACTTGGTCAGTATGACCCAACACAGTTCTCTGAGTTTAACTTCCAACAGCCAGACACATTCACTGGGGATGCTGTTTCACAATACATGTCACCTTACATGCAGAACGTCACAGATGTTCAAAAGGAACAGGCAATCCGAGACTTCAATCGCCTTGGTGGTCAACGTCAAGCTCAGGCTGTTCAGTCAGGTGCATTTGGTGGTTCTCGCGCAGCTGTTCAAGAGGGTTTGGCAGAAGAAGGTCTACTCGACCGTATGGCCCAGATCCAAGCAACGGGACAACAGCGGGCCTTTGACTCAGCCTCACAACAGTTCGGCGCTGATCGTACCGCCCAGATGACCGTTGATCAACAGCGTGCAGCTGAACTTGGCCGTGTGCAGACAGGCACAGAAGCTGGACAACAGTTCGGCGCGGGCCAAGGACTTGCAGCGCTCGAGGCTGGACAAGGCCTTGCAGGTGATCTCACGCGCTTCGGCGAGCTTGGTCGTCAAACTGACATCCAGAACATGCAGCTTCTTGAGGGTGTCGGCGCGGCGGAACAGGCTGACGCTCAGCGCCAGATCGACATGGATTACCAGAACTTCCTTGAAGAGCAGGGGTTCGGACGTGAGCAAATCGGCAACATGACCGGGATTCTATCTGGCATGCCCATTGCTGCCACAGGAACCAACACGTTCGAAAACACGCAGACCGGGCAGTCTCAACAGCCCGGTGCTTTCCAACAACTTGCAGGAGCCGGCCTATCCGGCCTCTCCCTCTACAAGGCGTTCTCATAATGATGAATATGCTCGACACTCAGGACAAACTGAAGAATTTCTCCGAGCAACAGCTCGTGCAGGAGATGCAGTCGCCAAGTGGCGGAGCTCCCCAGTTTATGGTTCTGGGGGAGATCGAGCGTAGACAACGTATGCGCCAAGACGCAACGCGACAAGAGGGACTTATGCAGCCCACGGTAGCTGAAGAAGCGGTCAACGCCGCAGGTGTTCCACAGCAAGGTATCGCCTCTATGGCACAAGCCATGGCACCGCAGACAAACATGGGTCAGAACACAGGCGTCCGAAACACTCAAGAGCCTGTGAAAATGGCTGAGGGTGGGCGCGCTTCTTTCCTTGCCAATGACCCTGCTACGATTTCAGCCGCCAATGCGGCGGGTATGTCGGTTAACGAGTATATTTCTCGCATGCCGGAACCACAGCCTGTGGATCGTTACGATTCGGCAAGTGGGATGTTTATGTCGGAGATGACCCCGCAGCAGCAAGATGCCATATCTCGCCGTGCAGACTTGGGAGGTGGACAAGATTCGGGTGAGGCTTATGACACCATGCTCCCATCTGAAAATTTACCTGTGAAAATAGAAGCCCCTGTGCCGACCCAAACCCTCGGTGACCGTATTGCGGAAACCCAACGTAGACTTGCAGGTTCGGACCTGACGGATAACCAACGTGAAGCTCTCGAGACAAACCTCATCGCGATTGAATCAGCCGCGGGTGTTGGAAACTTTATCTCTGATAATACCCCTGATCTTGTGGGCCTTGCACGTTCTGGCGCTGCCAAACTTGTCGATCTTCCTGCTTGGGCAACCTCTATAACCAACCCAGAACTCGGCGCGGAAATGTACGACTTTGCGGACAGGTTGCGTCCGGGAGGTAAGGTTGGCGAAGGGGCTGAGACAGGGAAACCTTTGGTAATACCAACGGGTGGAATTGCAGATCTCATGGCTCCATCTCGCGACGGGACTCCATTTGTTTCACCTCAAGCTCAACGACAAGCTGGCCAAACTCCCACAGCTATGCCCACTTCACCGCCCCAAGGCGGCATGGCTTCTGCTGGTCAAACCTCAGGCGGCATAGCTTCTGCTGGTCAAACCTCGGGCGGCTCAGGCAAACTTGGAACCTACGAAGAGGAGCTCATGTCTACGCTCAAGCGTCGTGAGGAAGCTCGCGAACAGGACAAGTGGCTTGCCCTTGCTGAGGTTGGTCTAGGTCTTCTCGGTTCCAATGAGCCAAACTTTGGCACAGCTCTCGGACAGGCAGGTCTGCAGGGTGCGCAATCTTATCGTGCAAGCCGTGATCAATATGACACTGACCGCATGGGCATCCTGAAAGAGATCGAAAACTCACGTATGGCGAACGCCCAACTGGCCATGCAACGCGCAGCGGCTGCGCGACGTGCATCTGGTGGAGGTGGTCCAAGCGGCCCAACACCTCTCCAAGTTCGCAAGTTGGCAGCTTCCGAGGTTGAGCTTGGGCAATCCTTGATCGAACAGGGCACATTGTCTAAGAACCCAGATATGGTTGACCAAGGTCAGGTTATTTTGAATAACGCAATAGGTATGATCAATGGCACCGGCGGAGCTTCCGGGGTAGATATGGACGCGACCAAGGGCTAATAGGGGCACACAATGGCGATAATCAAGGTTCCCGGAGCTCAATCGGGTAAACAATACAGTGTGAGAATCGCCGGAGAGGTTCCAACTGACGAGGAATACTCCCGCATCAACGCATTTGTAAAAAATGCAGAGGGCGAATACTCAAGCAAGTTTGAGCGTGTTTTTGGCGAAGCGCCTGAGTTTGACGACGGAACTGCGCTTGGGCGTGGTTTTGATCGGGGCGTCCAACAGAGTAAATCTTTGCTCGGTACAACCATCGAGACTATCGGTGAGAAGGCCGGCATCGGCGCCATTGACCGCTTCGGTGAAGGTTTGGAAGAGTCGGCACGGCAAGAGCTCGGTGCGCTTAGAATCGCTCATCCTGATCCAACTCGCTGGCAAGACGTGCAGGGTCTTGGGTCTGGTCTAACATTCCTTGGAGAGCTTGCCGGTGAGCAGGTGCCTCAGCTGGGTGCCTCACTCGGTGCAGCAGGTGCAGCAACATTGCTCGCTCCCGCAGGTGCCATTGTTGCCCCTATCGCTGCAGGTGCTCTTGTTTCAGCACCCTTGTTGTTTGGCGGAAACGTACAACGTCAGGAAGAGCAAGTAGCCGCTGGTGAGAAAGAATCTGTTGATCTAGGGGACGCTCTTTTGTCCACCTTTGGGCAGTCTGCGCTCGAGGGTGTTGCTTCAAAACTTCTCATAACGGGATTGTTCAAGCCCGCTGGTGGTTCCATTGGTGGTGCCAAGGGTCTGTTTGTGCGCACAGGTAGCCGTGCCGCTGGTGGTGCAACAACTGAAGGTCTTACGGAGATCGGCCAGTCCATGTTGGAGCGTGCCCAAGCGGGCCTAGCAATCGACGACGAAGATGCAATCAAAGAATATATAGACGCAGGTATCGCAGGGGGCGTGCTCGGTGGAGCGGCCCGTGCTCCGGGTTTCGGTGAGAGTGGAAGAACGCCCACACCTAAAGAAGAGCCTGCTGTTGAAACACCAACCGCGCCGACAATAGAACCCCTACCTCAACCAGATCAGGTGGCGGAAGTATCAGAAGCTGCGCCCGTAGTTCTAGAGGGACAAGGTGAGCTTTTCACTGGAGACAATCTGGGAACAACACCTGCCGACCCCCTCATTCTCACACCTGAGGAGCGTACAGGCCGTCAGCTTGATCTAGACATTCCCGCCCCACCTGCACGTGCGGATCAACAACTTGAGATGTCACTCAATGCGACTGTTGGGACACAGGGTGAACTTTTCAATAGCGGTGACCTGAGAACACAAGAAGGTTTGTTTGGTGGAACAGCACCTATTACCGCACCTGAGTCACAGGTGGAACCTTCTACGGTTGAGCCTACACCTGTTGAGCCAGCGACAATCGACAACGATCTGCTAAACGAACTCGGTGTTTCAAGGCAGGCCCCTGTGCGCAAAAAGATTATGGGCAAAACCTTGGATGAGCCTGAGGTGCAAGCTGAGCTTCGCAAGTATGCGAACAACACATACGTGCGAAAGAACAAACCAGACTTACCTGCTCGGGTTGAAGCACTGCTAGGAACACAAGATGCCCAAGACACAACTGGACCGTCTGGAGCTGGAATTGGCGTTGAAGACGGTGGACGAAGCTTGGAGCCAAGCGGACGGACCCTCGACAGAGATGCAGATACCGCCGAAACTATCGCACCTGACGCAAGAGGACTGGGAAGACGTGTGCAGGATACTGCGCCTGCTGCAGCTCCAGTCAGCGATGAGCCCGCTACAATAACCCTATACAGAGCTCAGAGAAGTGAAGGTGGAGGTGACGGTGTTGGAGAGGCAGCTTTCGGGATAGGCAAGTATTGGTCACAGGACCGCGGAGTCGCTGAAAAATTCAAAGATGTTGTTCCTCCTGTATCATTAACTGGCCCTAACGGAAAATCAGTTGAGCTTAATCGACGGGACGCGCTCAATGACATGCGAAAGCTAAACTCTGCATTGAGGGAAGTTGGCCTTTCCGCAAGAGATCGACCGAACATTGTTAGAGCTATTGCAGGTGAAAGCACAACGCTGCCAAAAGACACATCCATTGCTGTTGGATCTTCCGACATTGTGGAAAGCCAGATTGACCCGTCCAAGTTTGTCCAACAGACGGAGAAGGGGAAATATAGAAATTTCGACTTGAACAAAAGTGAAGATGTGCAAGCTCTGAAAGATTCAGGTGTTGAGGGGACATTCTACACCGACGGTGAAGTGACCAACTTTGTTCAATTCCCTGAAAATATAAGAAATGACCAAGGGGTCGCCAAAGAACTTCAGGAGTTCATGGACAAGTATCAGCTCGCCGCTACCCCAGTGGACACACCCATCGACACCGCGACCGTATCGGCTCTTATGAACGGCGACTTGTCAGGCGCGCTACGTGGAATTTCCACCAATAGCACAGACAAGACACTGAAGAAGATGGCGAACCGATTCGCTGACCTTGTTGGTGATACCCGTGTCGAGGTCGTTGGCTCAATCGACGGCTCAAACGGTGTTGACGCTGCTGGTATGTTCAATCCAGAGACAAACACGATCCAGATCAATCGTAACACAGGCATGAATGGCCACACTGTTATGCACGAGATGGCGCATGCTTTGACGGCTGCATCACTGGCCAATCGCTCTCTACCCACAACGGCACAGCTGCGTGTTATTTGGGACAATGTCCGCGGTCAGATCGGTGAAGTCTACGGCACTCGCAATTTGGATGAGTTTGTGGCGGAGGCCATGGGTAACCCCCAGTTCCAAGCCATGCTTGCTCAAACGAAGGTGGACAGCACGGGTATGAATCCGTGGAACAAGTTTACAAACGCTGTGAGGCAGATCATCCGCCGCGCATTGGCCAAGGACATGGGTAACCTCGCCGAGACAAACCGCATCATAGACAGCATTCTCGCTCCTGCACCACAGTATCGCTCAGCTGCGCCGATGTATCTGAACACTTCACCCAAGGAAGCTATCGCCACCCTCAAATCTCTGGTCAAACCTCGCGCGGGAACCAGCGACAAATGGTATGACATGACGCGTGACTTCATTGCGAGCAACGCTCCTGATATGGTAAAGCGCGCTGGTTTGAAGTCTCTCAGAGTCGGCAACCTTGTACGCCTTGCCGAGGACAAAATACCTTTTGCAAAAGACCTCCTCGACGCTATTGAGAACTTGAAAGGTGCCTACGACAAGCTGGCCTTGGTCAACTCTGCCATGGTGAACGATATGGCCAAGTTCCGCCGGGAAGACCGCCAAGGTCACGATCTGCTACGTTCAATCATGCACGATGATACGTTGGAGCAAGTTGACAGCTCTCTCGATGGAAACCCATATTCCAAGTTCTGGCTTGCTTACGCTGACACAAACACAGGTGAAATTAAACGCTCGTCCTATCCAACAGAGGGTGCTCGCGCCGCCGCTATGGTCAAGTTGAATACGGACTTCCAATCCAAGGGTCGCACTGCAGCCTATGCCTCAGAGTCACCTTCCCCTGAGAAGAGCGACTACTACATCAAAGCTCGCGCTCGTTTCAAAAACCTGAGCCCCGAAGGACAACGTCTCTACAATCAGACGCGGAACTATTACGCCAGCCTGCAGAAACGTATGGTTTCTTCTCTTATGGAACGTATGGGCCAAGACATCACTGAAGGTTCGGCTCGCCGTCGCGCCATCGACAAGCTTCTCGACATTCTTGTGAGACAGAGCGGCCACATAACACCCTACTTCCCGCTGACGCGCGAGGGTGGCTTCCGCCTGCAGTACACCGCCTCTGATCCCAGAACTGGAAATGTGGAAACATTCACAACTTACCACGCTTCTGATCGAAAGATGCGGGCAGCTGCCAACAGAGTGCAGGCTTACAACGAGTCCCGTGGTCAGGGTGATCTGAACTCAGAGATGAGCATGGGCAAACGCAGTCGGGATTACAGCTATGAGGGCGGACCTGACGGTTCTTTTGTTAAGGACTTCCTCACGGAAATCGACGGTGCAGGTATAAAAGACCCTGCTCTGAAAACAAAACTGGTTGACATGGTGCTCGACGCCATGCCTGAGAGATCGCTTGTTCACAACATGCGCAGACGCAAGAACGTAAGAGGCGCTCTCGGTGACATATCCCCAGACGCATTGTCAGACGGGTCGCTTGATAGTGACCTTGAAATAGATATTGACACAAACCTTGCCAGCACAATACGTCGCACAGGGTTGAACCTTGGTCGTCAAATTGTGCAGCTTGAGGGTTCAGGCGCTCTGCAGGAGTTCCAAAGAAAGCTTAATTCTAGCCCCGACGAGTCTGGACTTAGTTACAAAGAGAGCATGGATACGAACCTGATCGCAAATGTCATGGACGAGATGGCGCAGTTTGCGAAGAACCCTCAGGTCAACTCAGTATCCCAAGCTATCAACTCTCTCGCTTTTGCCGCAACCATGGGTCTTAGCCCCGCCTCTGCCATGCTCCCCGTGTTCGATACGATCATGGCCTCAGGTTACCTTGGTGGTGAATACGGCATGGGATCGACCATCCGTGCAATGGGTGACGCAAGCCGGGCCCTAGCAGCATCCCCGACGTTCCGCTCCATCGAGGTTGACGGTGCCGACGGTGTTGAAATGAGAGATGTGGACTTTGGACGATTTGGCAAATCTGTAGCCAATTACGACTTTAACGACCCCAACCTTCCACAAAATATCAGAGATCTGGACACCCTCTATGAGGAGCTTACTCTGCGTGGACAACTGGCGGCGTCTGTAACGCAGGAGGCTCTGGAGATCGACGGAACTTCAGCGGCAATGGAACGCTTGAACAAATACTCAGGTGCTCTGATGCACTACTCTGAGCGCTATAACCGTGAGGTCTTGGCGGTTGCCGCTTACAATCTCGAACTCAAGAAGATCATGGCTGGATCAGACAGCGTACCAACGCTGGCACATAAGAAGAAAGCCTCGGATAAAGCTCTGGAGGCCGTGGAGGTTAACCTTGGCACGCTCGCCGCGGCGGGTCGGCCCGTCTATGCACAGAACGCGTTCGGTAACGTGGTCTTCATGTATAAGAACTTCGCCATCAACAAGTATCACATGATGTCTTCGATGGTGGACAAGGCTTTCAAAGACTCACCGCCCGCCGAGAGAGCAATGGCTCGCAAACAACTCCTGCAGTTTCTCCTTGTGAACGGTCTTGTTACAGGTGCCTCAGGTATGCCCATGATGGGCGCCATTGGCATGATCTACAACCTGTTCCGAGACGACGGGGAGGACGACTTTGAATCGGCGACACGTAAGCTTCTCGGCGAGGGCCTATACTCGGGACCGATAAACTACATCACAGGTGCCGATGTTGCGTCCCGCACAAGCCTCAACAGCATGCTCTATCAGCCACCTATTATCGACAAGGATCAGAGCCCGATCTGGACTTTGGCCGAGCAGATCGGTGGCCCTGCAATCGGGACAGCCAACAACGTCTTGCGCGGTGTGGGTTTGATGAATGATGGGGAAGTGTGGCGCGGTATGGAAGCTGCAGCTCCAACGGCGGTTCGAAACCTTATGAAGGCCGGTAGATTCGGAACAGAGGGCGCACTGACCCGTAGAGATGATGCAGTTGTTGAAGACTTGAACGGGTACAACATTGCGGTGCAAGCATTGGGCTTCTCCCCAGCGGCCTACATCCAACAGCTTGAGGTCAACAGAAACGAACGTCGCAAGTATGATGGTATCCGCTCAAAACGAACGTCGCTGACTCGCAAATACAACATGGCGAGACGTGCAGGTGACGCCGATGGGGCTCGCGAAGCGCTTGAGGATATCCAAGAGTGGAACCGCAATCTTCCACCTCTATATCGAGGCCAAGCTCTGACCCGTGACGCTCTTAAGAAATCAAATGTTGGGTTCAAGAACACGACCAAGAAGATGCGCGGCGGTATCGTCTACTCACCTGAGATGATCAAGAGTGCCGAGGAGTTCAACCAAGGGTTCCAGCTCTTCAAATAAAAAAAGCCCCCGCACAAGGCGGGGGCAGTAGAGCGGAGAACAGAATATGGACTGTTCAAAGGCACCATATCATGCGGTTCTCCAGAAGCGTATACCCAACATGTTGTTTTCCACGCAAATCTTGTCCAAAATTTCGTAGTTTTTACGCAGGGCGATTTTCTTCACCTGCTCTTTTGCCTTGGACGTATCCACACAAGGTATGAACATTGAAGCCCCAACGGTGAACGCGTCCCAGTCGATCACGATCCGAACACTGTCCGGTGCAATGTCGTCAACCTTCATTACCTTGTCAGACATCTTATTCCTCCAGCTTGAACTCGACGACGATAACATCCGTTGCGGGCAGGTTCATATGTGTGCCCTTGGTGATACGCATCTTCTGTTTGGTTGCACCCATCTTCTCCTGCAAATCTTTGACAAATTCTGAGTAGGCAATCTGCTGATCAGTGCACCAGTTTTTGAGAGGCTTCGGCAGCAGGAAGAAGCGCTTGGTGTCCGTCTCGTATCGAGCAACCAACTTGGTCTTGGGTAGGGCGTCCGGGACAACGAGAGAGTCGATCCCACTATGCTCACCTGTTGCTCGCAAATCGTCAGTGCTCTTGATCCACAAGATGTTGTTGTAGTTCTCAGCTGCGTAGTTGTTCAGAGTTGTCTCCACAGAGGTGCCGCTCTCGTTCACAAATCCCTTGCGCTGCTTGAGCTCATCGACAACCCAGCTGAATATCTCGGCGGTGTTGTAATTCAAGATGCCTACACGTCCAGCAATGATGTTTGCCGCGATTGCACATGCCACACCGGCGGACCAGAAGCGATGCTCAGATGACAGGTCAGCAGCTTTGTCGATGCGGGAACGAACGTCCTTCACCAGTGTGCGACACTCTTCTCGGTTGCTTATGATGTACTGGATAAACTCTGTGCCGAGCCAACCGAAGTTTCGTTTGAAGTCTTCAAACAGCGCGTCAGTCTGAACTTTCAGAGCAGGGTCTTTGATCTGCTTCTGCACGTTGATCTCCAACAAACGAAGAAGTTCGGCGTCGGGACGTGCCTTCTCGCGGCTAAGAATTTCCCACAAGCTTGTGTTGGTGGTGGAGATAGCAATCAAAGCCCAAGGATCTCCGCGGAACCTCTCGGTGTTACCGCTGCTGGACATACGGTTCTTCTGGCGACCACCTGACATCTGGTAGACATACTCAGAGGCCTCGTGGCTCTTGATGTTTGTCATCTCGTCAGAGCACAGCGCGAGGTTCTTCATCACCTCACCACGGTTTAGGCGAGAGTTGTGCGTGTCATTGCGGTGGTTCATCAAGAGCATGGGGTCGCCGAATATGGACAGACCTGCCATCATGGCAGTGGTTTTGCCCACACCTGACTTGCCGTAGAGATTGATCGCAAGGCTGTTCAATCCCGTAAACTCCATGAGAACTGAGCCGAGAACGGATGCCACAACAAACTGGTGCATCTCAAAACCGGGCTTGTTATAGAACTCCAGCAGGGATCGGCTCTTTTCAATCTCACCCTTCTGGTCGAACGCGCCGTCCTTGATCAATGCCTTTGTCTGGGATGACGGTGGGTTATACTCAACCTCATTCCCTTTGATCAGACGATCACCCAGCACGAATGCGTCCATATTGTCATCGACCCAACCAAACTGCTTGTGAGCTTCGTCTGCTCCGCCTGTTGCTTGTAGTTCATCAATCCATTTCATAACGTATACCATCAATCTTTCTAGGTTTTTTCCATAAACGGAGAGCCCGTTGGTGCCCAGCACCTTACGAAACTCGTCCTTCGAAGTTACGTCCCGCATTGGGATAGAGAACTCCCGCTTCGGATCGTTTGGTAAGTGGAGCTGCATGACAACAACCTCCCCAAGCTCAGCATCATACAGGCGCCGAGACATATAGAAGTCGTTGTGATAAACACACTCTTCAATCGTGTCACCATCGTCGTCCTTGATCCGCAGGTAGATGCCGCCGTTCTTCCCACGAAAGTAGGGGTTCGGGTAGGTTGGAATGGTGATCTTCTTAACCTCACCGAGCTCCTGCACCTCAACCTCTTCCTCTGGATCAGCCTCCAACACAACCTTGCCAAGGTTGATAGGTGACTTCAGCTTTCCAAAGTTAGGACAACCCGAGCAGATGCCGGGATTATACTCGTCAAACCGAGAGCATAGATATGGCCCGCGAATGTTGTACAGCTTTCTCTGCATCACATCGTAGTCGTAATCGGGGTGATTGCGGGACATAACCACAGCCGCCTTGTCCCCGTCGGTGCAGAACTTGGCAATTGACAACCCTGCACGCCATAGCGGCTCGCCTATATCATCTTGATTCTGAACGATGTGCTTGATCTGATCGCAACCGCGCCCAGCCTTTGTCTTGCGAATGATGTTGGCGAAGCTGTTCTCAGTGTTGGCAATGAGAGCGTCAAACACAGGATCAGGGCCGAGGTCCATAGGAGGGAGAACTGGCTTCAATGTTCCGCCAAGAAGCTTCGCAAACGCAACCAAGCCAACAGGTTCAGCAGCGGTGGCCAACATTCTCACAGGGCTTGCGGGGTCGTCTTTGTGGTTGTGCGTTCCGGGAACCCTGAGAACACGTGCCATGTCTGAGGTGACTGCAGGGTCGGCATCGAAACCCTGTTCAGCGCAAGCCGCCTTAAGGCGCTCCGCAACACGAAACCACTCCACAGGCTCAGCTGTCTCAATCAGGGGCCAGTATACGTGCACGCCGCGACCTGAGCTAACCAGAGTTGGGCGAGGCAGACCTAGCGTTGTGCAGAACTTTTTGAGAGCGTCGATTGCTTTCATCTGGCTCGGAAATTCTTTGTTGGGGCCGCAGTCTAGGTCAAGGTAAAGCGAACGCATTTGCTTCACGTTCTGCTGTTTACGAGACTCAGCTGTGCCGAAAGTGGCGAGGGCGTAGTAAACATCAAACCCGTCGTCGTCAAAATGCTCAGACGCTATGACGACCTCTTGAATTGTCTTGTAGAACTTCTGCACCCGACGTTCACCACGCACTGCGAATATGCAGTAGTAACCTTCGTCGCCGATTACCGTATCTAAAAATTGTTGTGTTTTCATTGTGTCCGCCCGACGGTATTGAGTGTTTAGCAGGGGCGCAGCCAATGCAGCTGCGCCCCGCCATGTTAGCTAAAGGTGGGGGTTAATCCCAGCCGTCAACCAGATCGTCAATATCTTCGTCATTGACCTCGGGCTTTTCTGCCTTCTTTGTGGTCACCTTTGGCTCTTCGTCAGCCGTCTCGCTGAAAGACAAACCCTCTTCCTTGGGCTCAGCTTTTGGTTCAGCCTTTGCCTCAGCCTTTGCCTCAGCCTTTGCCTCAGCCTTTGCCTCAGCCTTTGCCTCAGCCTTGGGCTCAGCCTTGGGCTTGTCAGCAGAGCCACCGTCCGTTTTGGACACTGTCATAGTGATCGCCTTTTGAGCCTCATCGCTATCGCGATTTACAAGAGCTTGCTTCAACTCTTCCTCAGTCAGCGGGCGTGCTGGCTTGAAATAGAGCTTCGGCGTATCGCTGTTCTCGTCGAAATACATCTCTGTGATAACAGCCATGGAGGGTGTCTTGTGTGCCTTGAGGTATTTGGCGTAGGCCTGCATACCCATACGACCGTCCTTTGCCTCACCGAACAGTGACGTTGCTGGAAGCTGGATTTGATACACCTCATCATTCGCACCCTCGAGAGTGATAGCAAGACGTTGGGAGAAGCGGCATGCTCGGCTGTCACCTGCACCTGAACCTTTGATGTTCATCGGGCAGTCCATGCAGCGCGCGGCTTGGCGACCTTCTTCGGGGACATCTGGCGAAGGAACCTTGGTATCTGCTGACCAACATGTGGGCGGAGCAGGGTTGTCGGGGTTATACTCGCCCTCAAAGTATGTGCGAGCAATATTTGCAGCGTTGACGATGTTGATCTTGAGTGAGCCCGAGCTGTTAACATTGACCTGCTCACCGGCGACGATCTGACGGAAGCGACCACCACGGATACTGATGCGTGGGACGCCTGCGCCACCGCCATTACCTGCAAGTTTGTCGTCTGTCTCAAGAAGCGTTTTGAAAAGATCGCTGCTCACAAGTGAGTTGCCTTCAAAGAGTGTCATATCTGACATAGTTATTCTCCGTCTAGGTTGCGGCTATAAATGGCCGTTGTTGATGGTGTTGGCTCGGATGTATCGAAGTCCATCTCGAGTTGGGTATCTGAGTCCACGTTGCCAATGGGCGCAGGTGTTTCACAAGTCTCGTCTTCCTCTGAGGATCTCAACGCAGCCTCCACTTCGGAAAGCTTGAAGCGGTAGGTATCCCCTGCCTTAAGGTAGGTGTTGCGGGGTATGATCCCTTTCCTAACCCATGCACGGATTGTTGAGACTGAGACTACAAAGTGGCGAGCCACATCTGCGATTTGCACGTATGGTTGATCAGTCATTATTTCCTCACTGACACGACGTACTCAGAGTCTACGTTGAGGCCCGGCGGTAGAACGTCAGGGTTCTCTTCGAGGAACTGCTTGAGCACAGTTTGGTTGAGGCGCTTCTCGAAAAACTCAGGGACTTCGTTTTGCAATACGAATTGGTGCATCGCTTCCCAGTCGCTTGTCCAGTAACGCTGTTTAACGGACCGATAGAACAGCCCTTCTGATGTGCGAACACTATCGACGTTGTTGTCTTTGCAGTGCTGCAACAGTTGAAACTTAATGGCGTCCATTTTCTCGGTGACGGCTTTGTCCGCTTCTTTGAACTCTGCCCCCAACACGCGCTTCTCGTCTCGAAGCTCGATGTATTCCTTGGTCAACTGGTCTACCTTAACAGTCATATTTCTTCTCCGCGTTTTGTTGTTATTCATACTTTATAGTATCAGAACGTAACTTAGTCAAGCAGTTCCTTGTAGAGGTCAATTATTTTTGAGTGAACGTCAATTCTGTTATCCAACAGTTTGTAAACGTGACGCTCCACATGGGAACCTGCGAGCTGAACAACGGTGCATTTGTGCGTCTGCCCCTTGCGGTGAACACGGGCGTTGGCCTGCGCATATGTCTCAAGTGAAGATGTGGGCCCCCACCATACAACAGTGTTGGCAGCGGTCAATGTAACGCCGTGGGCTGCCGACTGTGGTTGGATAACCAGAACTCTGGGGTCGGGGTCGTCTTGGAAACGACGGAAAATCTCGGTTCGGTCATGTGCCTTCACGTCGCCCGAGATAACCTCAGCCGTGATCCCATCCTTGTGGAGCCGTTCGGTGACCATGCGGATGGCGTGCTTGAACGGAACAAAGATAAGAACCTTCTGGCTGCTCTCGTCGATGACCTCTTTCAAAACCTTGTATCTGTTGGAGATGTCGAACTCCACAGTCTCACCTTCGTCGCTATAGACCGCCCCCGACGATATCTGCAGGAGCTTGTTCATAACGATAGCCGCGTTCACGGCGGTGATGTCCTCACCTGCAACCTCCATTACCATACGGTTCTTGAGCATCTTGTAGTATTTGCTCTGCGTGGGGTTAAGCTCCACGTTACGTCGGGTGTATGTCATGGGAGGTAGATCGAGACATTGCTCCTTTGTGAACCTGATTGCAGGCTGGAGCGCATCATACACAACCTCGGTTGCGCTCTCCTTCGGTGCCCATTTGAACTGGGTTACTTTATACATCACACGATCCCTGAAACTACCAAAGTAGCGGGGCACATTGTTGGGGTTAACCAGCTTGGCCAAGCCGAATGCGTCTAGGGGGGACTGTGCAGCTGGTGTCCCTGTCATCATCCACAACCACGTATCTTCTCCCAACAACTTGTTCAGGGTCTTCCAGCGCTTGCTCTGCGCGTTCTTGTAGTGTGTCGCCTCGTCGATGATGATCAGATCGAACCCACCGTCCCGAATGGTATCCAGAACAACCTCGACACCGTCGTAGTTGATGACCACAAACTCTGCCCCTGCCTCGATGATCTTCTTGCGTTTTGGTTTGGCCCCATAAGCCACGTCAACCGTTCGGTGCATAGCAAAGGTGAACAGGTCGTCACGCCATGCCGAGTCCATGATGGAGAGGGGGCATATAACCAACACGCGGTTGATCACACCCTGAGACAACAGGTAGTCCGCTGCCCAGATGGCCGATGCGGTTTTCCCGGTCCCTTGCTCGTTAAAGCAGAACGCTCGCTTGTTCATTGTCAGGAAGGCCGCAGTGGCCTCTTGGTGCTTCATCGGAGCGTATTTGCCCGTCCAAGTGTAGCGACCTGTGATCGGGGAAGGCACGTCGATGTTCAAGCTCCGCAAAGTATGTGACTCAGAGATGCCCCAGTGCACCGCCACCTGTCCTTCTCCAAGGTGTTTGCTCTTTGGTATCGTCGATGTGATCTGAGCAGGGTGCTCAACAGACACCACAACAGCCTTGTTTTTTACAATTTTCATTCTGTTCTCCGCGTAGGTGTGGACCTACTTTTTCTTTTTATAGTTACGTGCACGGTTCTTCGAGGAACTCTCTATGCGCACACCGTCTTTGTTTGAGCCGCCCTTGGACAGGGCTTTGTTGTGGCTCACGTCCTTCCCCTCGCGCTTGTCAGCCTTGCCGTTGCCGTTGGCGTCTTTGCCTGTCTTGTCCATCGCCCTCCGTGCTCGTTGGCGCTCCATACGGCGCTCGTGTTCACCTTCTCGGGCTTTCTGCTGTTGGTATTCTTTCTTGTAGGGGCGAGGTTTGTTCACATATGGCATATCAGTTCCTTCCGTTGTGGGGGCACTCTAGCACTTGGCAGTATTGCCGACACAGACCAGAGGGGCGCGCGTTCCAAACATCTGCCTCAAACGCCTTTTCCATCTTACCATATTCGGCCAACCACTTGGTCCACAATTTTGCCTTGTCGTCTACGCTATAGGTCGCCTTTATGAAGTCCTTTGCGATGACAAACAGGAGGCCCGCGTTGATCGTCTTGACCTGTGGATAATGAGCAAAGATTGTCAGAGCCATGAGCTCAAGCTGCCCCTTGTCGGCATACTTGGAGTTCTTTCCAGTCTTGTAATCAACGATCCAAGCGACCCCATCGTCCTCGTCAATGATCACAAGGTCAACGATTCCGCGGAACCATACATTGCTGTCAAAGAATCCACACGGCTCCAAATCCGCAGTCAACCCAAGCTTCTGTTCGGGTATCTTTTTACCCTTCTTGTTGTTCAAGCTTTTGAGGGTCGGCTCAATGAAAGCAAATCGCGGGTCGATGGGAGTGCCATCGCCTATATAATCCTCGCAGGCTTTGTGAAACTCTGTGCCGTAGCGCATCGCCTCGGTTTCCACGTAAGGATACTGCTTGAGCACCTTCTCGTGGTAGAATTGTTTCGGGCACTGCTCGAATGCCTTGATCCTGCTGAAGGACCATGTGCCTGCTTTACTCATTTTGAAACCCCCAGCTCTTTGATCATTGCTGTTCCATTTTTTGCAGATTGCGCTCAAGATCGTAACGTTTTCTTTGGAGCTTTTTCAGCTCCTTCTTTTCTTCATCGTACATCGACCCACTCCCATTTCCCTTCATCATTTTCCACAATCTCCCCGAGCTCAACGAGGTTTTTCCAAGCCTTGCTGTTCTTGCGAGGTATCTTTTCTACAAAGGGCCGTTCCTTTGCACCCAAGTCCATGAGAAGGGACTCACATTCGCGTATATACCATCCATAGTCAACATCGCTAGGGAACTCGTCTGGTATATCCATCAAAGGTTTGGCACCTTTTGACTTCGGAACTGAGTTTCCATTCTTGAGATAGGTGATGTTGGTTGAGGTTTCCGTGGAGTAATACCAGCGAATAGCCTTGCCCAGTGGAACCTCATCCTTGACTGCACCGCCCGTCACTGTGCGCAGCGATAGAAACATGGAAATGTCTGTGCACCCCTTGATTGTTACGTCAAACGGCACCCCGTTTGTTAGGTACTCAATAACAGCCAACGGACAGATCGGACTCTGCGGGTTCTTTGACAGAGTGACTGGACCGAAAACACCCTTACCCTTGACGGTGCCGTCGGGCTTCACAGCAATGTAGTTGTTCACATCACGAGAATAGAGTGATTTATACACTGTCTCTTCTGTATCGAGCCCTGTGTGCTTCTCCCATTTCCCAATCAGGGTGTTGACTTCATCGAGCCTGTCACGTGGGCACTCGATAACGATACCGTCAGTGTTGGCCGATACGACAGGGATAGATCGCTTCTCAAGTGCCTCGATCAGCATGAGCAGAGTTAGTTGCCCAGACAGAGTTGTCCTGATCATAAAGTCTGGAGAATACAATGTGCTGTATTTGCTTGATGTCTTACCGAACGTCCCATTGAGAACAATCTTTAGAGAGTCTGACTTGGACTTATCCCCAGCATGTTTTGCTTCAAGACGCTCATCCAAGATGGATCTGTAGATCGGGTTGAAGTGGCGCCCAAAGCCGCCGGGTTCCATGTTCATATTCAACATCATGGCCGGGTAGTAGCTCGCCACATCACGGTCCACCAGTATTGTCTCGTCGTCGCTGTGGTGTGCGACCTCTGACTCTTGACTGTGAAGACCTCCGATACCAATCTTGTAGGTGCTCCCACCGATGGTGATCTTTAGGTTCTGAATTTCAGCGGGCATCTTGACGTGCCCCGTGTCCTTTTTGATAACCATGTCAGCTTGGCACACGGTATTGAACACATCCTGCAACACAGGTGTGCTGAAACGGATATAGCTCGGAGGATCGTAGCGGAACACGCTGCTCTTGGCGGGCACCTTTTGAGGGGCGCCACCTGTGATCTTCTCATACTCTGACTTTAGAACAGCCTCAGCAATCTGTGCGTCTGACTTTGACATGAGATCAAGACCATAGCGCTCACCCATCACTCTGCGCAGATCAATCTGCTTCTTGAGCGCCCTGTATAGGTCGAAAGTTACGGCAGTGTCGTTCTTACAATACTCTCTGAGAATAGGCACCTGCTCTGGGGTTATCTCAGCTGTGTGCTCGATAGGTAGCTCCTGTAACCTCTTGCTGCCGAGACGTCCCCCGTAGAGCTTGAGCCCGACCATTGACGGAGCAACCTCGATCAGGTCCACATGGTTGAGGTCGGGAGCTTTCAGACCCTCCTGACGGTAGAATGTCCAAGGTTTCATATCCCTCTCGATGATCTTGCTGCTCGCGCTTTTCAGCAGTGCAGTGTTCTGATTTATCAGCGAAAGGGTCAGGATTGGGATGTCGTAACTGTTACCGTTGAAGGTAACAATCTCAAACTTTTCATTCTGAAGTATCTTCAGAATAGCCTCGGGATCAAAACTGCTCGTATCCCCATTGAAGATTTCGAACCGTTTCGAACGACCATCCTCCAACATGAACAAGGCCAAGAAGTAATTCTTGTACACCTCGATGTCCAAAGATACAGGGGTCTTCATTCCTCACCGCCGATAGCAACAATAGGTGCATCGGAGCGTGTTCCCATTGTCTCAAGATCAACCATTATCTGCATTTTTATTCTCCTTAAAATATTCATCAACTGCGAGGTCTATCAGATACTCTGATATGTTTTCGTAACCCCCTCGATCAGCCTGTGTGAGCATGTGTTCAAAGGACTCAGGCGTCATAGAGTTCAACATGGCCTTCTTGACAGACCCTATCAGTTTGAAACGGGCACGTATGTTCAAAGCCAAACGCTTTTCAGGTGGCATGTTTGCACGGGGGTTATCCAGTTCACCCCTCTGCCTAGCTCGCCAAATGATCCCAGCTACACGGGTGTATTTCATACCCATACGGTCCGCGATGTCTTTTTGAAGCATTCCCGATTTGTACATATCCAAAACCTGAACGCTCGTGTCCTTTAGCTTCGGTAGGACTCTTTTCTTACCTGTCATTTCGCTGCGATCTCCCCACCGCAGGCCATGTAGCCCGCACCGTCAACCCAGTTGTCTTGGTGGGCTGGATTGGACTTGATCCGAGCGGCTTTCAGGAGAGTCATCATGACCGCCACGTCCACTGCCGTAACGGTAACGCCGAGGTGGACAGACCAGTATTTCCCGATAACGGCGAAGTTGTCTTCCATATCCCCATGGTCAGCCGCGCGGTCTTTGGTGACGTATGCTTTGGCCGTGTCGAGGATGGACGCTCGTGTCACTTTCGCAGCCTTGGCTTCCTTCTCGAACACCTCATTCGGCGTCCCGATCTTTGATTTCAGGCTGTGCACGTAGCTGGGCGAACTACGGGTTGCTCTCGCCACTTTTGATAGGGGGGCTGTGGGGTTCTTTACGATGTAGGCCCATATGCCTTCTTGTTTCGGTGTCATGCTCTAATCGCTCCGACTGGTTTGTTTTCTTGGTTCTGATACTTCCCGTCGTATTGGACAGGGGTGACTACTTCATGGAAAATGCACTGTGCGATACCAGTTCCAGCAGGCACGTAGAGCGGCTTCCACCCGTGATACACAAGCTCAAGCGTGAGCCAACCCCTCCATCCGGGCTCGATCACCGTGTTGAACACAGATAGCCCTCGGCGAGCCCAAGTGGACTTGTCATGGACGATAGCCACGAGATTGTCAGGCATGTGGAAATACTCGAATGTGCTGGTAAGAGAGAATCGTTTGAACGGATGAAGCAGAACATCTTGCTTGATACGAACATCATAGCCCGCCTCTGACATGCCGTAACTCACACCATTGCTCTTCATCTTTTCTTCCATGAGAGGTCTAAGCGGTTGAGCGTCTCTCAGTTCACGTTGGTTGATAATCATTATTCCATCTCCTTAATCTGTGCCACATAGCGCTGAATGCGCTCTTCCAGTATTGCCAGATCGGTGCTGACGTATGACGGGCGGACCCCCTGATACTTGGCTGACAACTCGTCGCGCTGCTTGCGCCAGCTTGCCACTGCGTCTTTAAGGTCGTCGAGTTCTTGTTGTTTGGTCATTCTGTTTCTCCTTTGATTCTTTTCTGCATACCCACACGAGGCTGCTCGCCCCTCAAGTACTCGCTCATGGCGGCTAACTCTGCCGCCTGCGTTCGGGATAAGTCGTATCGACTGGACAACTCGGCACCCATCACCGTTACCGATTGACGCATATACGCCTCGCTATAGAAAGGTCCGAAACTATACGCTCTATAATAGGGTCGCACACGAGCGGCCTCTGGCATTACATGGTGCCATACCATCACGAGCGTATGGTGCAGGTGCCGCGTCTCCATCACACAGGGGCGCAACATAGCCCCAGAACCCGTCCTCCACCTCCAGTCGCGCAGGTTTGCAGGTAAGGCGTGCCCCCCCTGCGATCTACTCCGCTGTTCAACCTGTGCGCCAGTCATGTCATTCTCCGTCTTGCGTCATTGGGTTACGTGATCGACCAGCCCATAGAAGGACAAATAGAGGAAGATGTATGGCCAAGTCACACAGGTGTCCCATGTGGTCACGTGCGCACCATAGTTCTTGGCCAGATCAATAATAGCGAAATACATAGCCGCTGCCCCCATGCCGTATATAAGGAGTGCTGCACTCACGACTCGTCTCCTGACAAGAAGTCATTGGTGTCCTCCGCCCACAGAACAAACGATGCCATCTTCTGATCACCCTTGCGGAAAACCTTGGCGCGAGCACACTTGCCGTCTTCGTGGAGTCTGCTGAGAGAGTTGTGAACCTTGGCTGAGTCCTCAGACATACACGCAGCAAGCTCCATGGTTGATGTGAATGTGAACTTTCTGAGCTCCTCGAGAACCGTGATGTCAAATTCAGCAGCTGCCGAGTGGGAGTTCCGTGGCTTACGGCTCTCAGTTGTCGGCACCTTCTCAACCAAACCTGACACGGACATTACCATCCAAGGTGTCTTGCTGCGAAGTTCTGGTGAGTTCGGGATCACCGTGGTGTTGAACTGGTTGCCAACATCCATGTTGTTGTCCTTAACAAACTTGGGGTGGATATATACATTCTCACCCGTGCTTGCGTTTATACCAAAGCCCACGCCTTGATCACTGATGTGGGATACGAAAACTGTTGTCTCTTGCATTGTCTCATTCCTTTATTGTGTTGCTGAGGTTAGTAGATCACTAACCTCGTTCATGTTTTCTTCGTTGATCACCAAGGCAAGACCTCCTGCAGCGGCGATGTCGTCAAGGTTCTTCTGTTGCAGCGGAGTTGGCTTGTTCTTTCCAGCCTTACACTCCATTCCGAAAAACAGTCCTCGGTAGCACCCGACAATATCTGGGACGCCACTACTTCCGTAACCCCCCGTTACGGGGGGGAAGAAGTATGCCCCGAGGCCTTTAAGTTTGGTAATCGCAACCTTCTTCACCTTCGCTTCTGGTGTTGATGCCATACGCACCTCCTATTCATGGTATATCCAAAAAGTATCTTCGTTTATTCTGACCCCCACACCGTCGATCTGATTGGGCGGAGGCTTAGGATCAGTCATGGCGAGCACGGCAAGTTTGCGTTGAACCCAGTCTGGTAAGTGAGAAGTATCAAGGTAGACCCCCTCCAACTCAGAGTCAATCGCATCCATGCCAATACATACCACATTGGTTACTTTCGTGCCTCTATCTACAGTCACACGATAAGTCTTATCGTCACTATTCCACGACATAATATTCCTTATCGTTGATACGGCCCCCAACCCCATGGACGAAGTTTCCGTCTTCCAGAATTGATAACACCGCGAGGCGTCCCTTTATGGGCTCGGGTAGTTTTTCTGCCGAATAATACGCACTGTTCGGATACAAGAAGGTGGCCTTGTCTGACATAGAGGCAGTCTCGTAACAGTAGTCACCAAGGTAAACGTATGTCACACTCGGCGTTTCAAGTAAGAGGGTTTTGTGTTCGTCCAGTTTTTTAAAGTAAGAGTTCAATCTGCCGGTCATTGAGGGGTCAACGAACTCGTGCCCCATGTCAACAAGTCTCCTGAGCTCTTGGATCACCGGGGTGTCTGCGGTAATCATAATGTTAAGTCCGAGGTCCCTAGCCACATTTCTCTTTTCGTAACTAACCTCGCGTTCAACCTCTGCCATTTTGGTTTTTATTTGATTTCTATGGACTCTTGCCTTATCCCCCACGGAATATGCCGTCATAAACTGCTTGGCTGACTTTACAGCGGTCTTCAGGTTGATGCTCTCCTTGGCGTGCTGCATCTTGTGGTCCCGATTACGGAACCTGCGGATTTGGCGAGAATGGATAATGTAGGTGTTGACCAACGTGCCATCTCTAACTTTTGACGACACCTCCAAGGTGCCCCGAACATATAGTTCACCCTCAACGTAGAGATAGCCAGAACGTGAGGTGAACGGAACGAGATGGGCCAAGGGAATAGTTTTCTTGATCTCGGCAAAGAACTCAACCAGTCGACAATCAGTCCCCTTGTCGGAGTAGGCTATGACGCTCTTTGCGGTTGCAACAGTGATGTGTGGGAAGGTCATGGTCAGTATCCTCTTTAGTTTTTCTTTTTGAGTTTGAGTATGGTGTTGATGTAGGCGTTGAAGCGGCGCTTGGTCTTGGCATCGTCCAAAATAGGGACCACTGAGCCAGAACTCCAACCGTATTCGATACCCGAGTAATATCCAATAAAACCATACGCTAAAGCCATGGACATTTCTGGGTCAGATTGTGACAGACCTGCGCTGACGGCATCCGCTGGAAGTTTAGTCCACCAAGCACCAAACACGTTTAAACCACCGATAGGCTTAGCAATGTATTTTTCCAATGCGTAAGACGCATTCTTTAAGATGTCCTTCTTGTTTTTGTTGTATTCTGGAACATCTAGAAGGGGGATCATGGTGAACAACCAAGCTCTGAATGTTGCGATGTCCTCTTTGAATGTCGCCTTCAACGCCTTGTCGATATAGGTTGAACCCTTGGTCACCGCCACATGTTCAGGACTGATAAGTTCCCAGAGCCTATCTCCCTTGCGTTGGAACGTCAGACGTTTCTCCTTATCGGCTGAGTTGCCGAAGCCTTGAAAGCTTTCTACATTTTGGCCAAATTGCCAATGGCCAATGGCAATATAAGCTTTCAGTTGGCGGGCTCGCTCTTCGGACACGAACTTGTTTATAGGTAGGAAGTATGTCTCAGGCCCCAAGGGTGTCCGCGTAACGATCTCATGGCGACCCGAGTTGGAAAAGCTAAGGCCTGAGGGCAACCACTTGCGGAGACACCCATACCAAGAGGTTGCGAAGCCGTGGCTCGCGTTGTGAATTGTGACTGTCTCATTACCGTCTGGTAAACGACGCCACACAATAGGAGCACTCTTGGCCACCTCAGCCTTTGTTGATATGATGGGGTCCGTCTCGCCCCAGTAGGCCACATCATCAATGAAGCCATAGTCCATGAGTGCATAGGTGTTGGCGCTGATCTTGTTGATTCTCTTCTGCTTGTTGGAGCGTGAACCTATAGGGCGCACGTCCTGTTCCAAGGTGTTATACTTGCTGACCACAGGCTTGATGCTGTTGTATAGTTTCTCCACCTCATCGAAAGTGTTCAAATAACCCATTGTATTTCTCCTAAGTAAGTAAGTCGGTTGGTTGGTTGGTTGGTTGGTTGGTTGGCTGTTAAAAATTCACGGATACCGAGCGTTCAACAACCACGTTACTGTATATAATCTCCATCATGTCTGTGTCGTCGTCGTTTTCATAGGTGTCCTCTTCCTCGATGTCGGCGGTATCCTCGCCGATACGTGTCTTGTGGAAGACAAAAGGAAAGCCTCGCTCTTCGTGGAAAGTCTGCATGAGCTCTCCAAGGTATTCCATCCCGCTCACGTCCTCGTAACCATCATACCATTTGCTAGCCCCCGACTCGAAGTAGAGCACGGGGTGCCCCTTAGAGCTGGCCTGCTTCCAGTCATCTGCGAGGTTATGCGCCTGCACGCGCGTGTCCATCAGATAGACTGCCCACACCTCGTCGAACTGCTCCTTGTTCTTGAACCCTGCAACGAGGGCAACTTGACTTCTGTATCCCATATCAGGACTCCTTTGTTGTAATTTGACGTAAGGTCAGAGAATACTCCTTGAGGTATACCTTGGACATCACAAGTCCCTCCCGTTGATGTGCACGGTCTTACCGCAGTCAGGTGACGCTGACTTGTTGTCGAGTATTGTCCAGAGCACAGGTGCAGACCATGATCCCCATCTGCCAAACACGTAACCATCTGTCAGAACGATCACTGCCTGAGGTTTGATACCCTCAGCGGTTAGGTAGTCGCTAACACAGTTGACGTCTGTGCCACCGCCACCGCGCGGCTTTGTTGACTGCACCAGTGTATCAAGCTCATGCGTCTCATAGCGCTCGTCACCCACAACCTCGTTACCCCAGTATAGGAGCCGCACAGCCTCGGGGTGGACAGTATCGGCGATACCCTTGACCTCGCTAAGGAAGTCAGCAAGCTCGGTGTCACCAATGGAACCTGACGTGTCGATAGCAATCACAAGCTCACCCACCTGTTCAGATATTCCGCTCGGCATGTAGACGCCTGAGCTGATGAAGCGACGGTTGGGTCTGCGCCATGTTGAATAGTCGCTACCTGCACAGGTTGTCTGGATGAACTCACGCAACACCTCGCGCCAATCAACCTGAGCCTCCATGAGATCCTGTAGGTCACGAGACACATCTGCACCTGTCTTACCTGCCATGAGAGCGCCTTGGCGAATTGCCTCGTCAAGCTCACGCGCAAGCTCCTGCTTTTCTTCTGCTGTGAACTCTTTGGCTCCGTCCCAATCGTGCTCATCGAAGCCAGTTCCCCCGCCAGAACCAGCGCCGCCGTTCTTCTCCATATCGTCCTTTAGGTCGTTGTAGACTCGTGCGCTGTCCCACTCTGCATACTTCTGGTCATAACATCCCCTCTCCAACGCACCTGTCATAGTGGCAAAGCCATCGCTGTTGTCGTGCTTGATCTTGTGGTTGATCACATAGTCGCACGCCATGTTCGCAAGCTGCGGGTTCTCGTCGTATAGATGGCGCCAAGTGTGGAGGTGTTGATAGAGCTTGTGATACACCTCGTGCAGAACCAAGAAGCGCAACTCGGGATCGTTGAGTGAGTCAACAAAGGCACGGCCATACCTTTCGTCGCGACCATTGGTGCAAGCGGTCGGCACAGTGTCGTCAACTGTGCGATCTCCGATCATCAAGACACCTGCCAGCGCAACGTAACGTGGGTTTGACATGATGGATACAACAGCCTTGGACAGACGTTGCTCGGTGGATAGTGATTGTCCCATAGCTAACATGACTTGTTATCCTTATAAATTTTGTTCTGCACTTGGCGCAGTAGTTTGATAGTGCCCACAGAGGGGCGGACGGGATCAAGAGTCCAGTTATCCGTGCCATAGGCATACGGATAGTTCCCGACCCAGACCCGTGTGTCACCCACAAGCAGCACAAACTTTGACCCGCGATCATCCTCGGAGAACATGTTGAGGTATATGGCGGTTCTGATAAACCTGTCCCGGTGGGGACAGTATGGGTAATTCATCCAGAAGTTCCCGGGGGTAAACGCCCGCTGCAAAAACTCCCACCATCGCGGAGGAGGGGTGTATGTTTTAGCTCGCTCGCTGAACATAACTCAGGCTCCTTGTTTATGGTCGTGACCTCGGCATTGAGCGCCCCGACTGTGGCTGTGAACTCTCGACGGGCCTCAGCGGCGGCGTCGGCAGGGTCGGCCGCCGTAACGCGAATGACGCGTGAGACTAAACCCTCGACGGTAACGTAGTATCGCTTCATCATTTCTTGTCTGATCCAAAGAGGTAGTTGTTTTCCATTGCCCACGACGTGAAAAGCTTGTTGGTCATAATCATAGCGGCCTTGTTATAACGTGGTGAACGCACGCCGTTGGCGAACAATCCCTGAGCCTCAGCATCAAGGCGCCCCATGTATTTCATCCATGCGTCTACCCAGTCTTTGTCGATTGTAGACAACGTGCGATACACAACCATGCACACCGCCGCGGCGCTGTCGGGAACCTTGGCATTCTCTGGGTCATCCTTGATAGACTGCAAACTTGGAAGCTGGTCCGCCAACTTGATGAAAGCCATGAGATCCATCGCGGCGCGATCACCGATTGTTCCCATGAGGGAGGCAGTTAGGGTCTGATCATCAAAGCTGGCACGCTCGTGGATGATGTCTGATGCTGCGTGAAGCGAACGAGGTGTAACAAAGGCAGCGCGCTGCTGCTTGGGGTGGAAGATATACGGATTGCTGTCAGGGTCTTTGATCTCCTCGAAGGATGCGAACAGGTGTGGGTTGTCTTTGACCCAGCCCAAGAGTGAGTGGTCGATACTGTTGTTGATACCCCAGTCAATCCAAGACATGTGATCTGTCTTGCGAACCTGAACAACAGTCATGCGGTTGCGAGCATGGGGAGGGAGCAGATCACCCACACCCTCGGCCCCTTTGTTTGTCGTAGCAAACACGATGCTGTCAGGGTGTAGTGAGTAACTACCAATCTTGCGCTCCAAGATAACACGCAACATGGCGTTCTTCACAGCTGGGTTGGCCTTACCGAACTCGTCAATCATAAGGATGATCGGGCCTTCAAGGTGAACACCCAGCTCCTCATTGGGAAGGAAGCGAACGAAGCCCTGCTCGTCCATACTCTGCATGGATGGGACTGTGATGTCACCGAGGTCTTTGGTGGTGCAGTCGAAGTAGCACTTGCTGTGCGTTGGCAACATGTCGCCCAAGGTGTGAATGGTAGATGATTTGCCGTTACCCATGTCACCCTGCATGAGGACTGTGCGCGTTTTACCCACCGCTTTGATAAGCGACACACACTGCTCGAGGTCGAGGGCATACATCTGTTGTGCTGAATTGGACATTGGTCGTCTCCTGTGTAAGTATATAAATGTTAGTCAGTAACTAACGGGCTGGTTATATGTGAGACTGTGTAACCTCACATATCTATTTGTATCAGAACGTGACTAATAAGTCAACTGATCTTGGGCTACTCTGGTTCCGCCACGGCTGCGCCTTCGATGGTGGCTTGCGCCATACCATGTGTCGGGATGATTTCGCAGATACCAAGAACATATAGATCGGGCAGTGTCTCAGTGATCTTTGACTTCTCGTGCTTGATGCCGAAGATTGCAATCTCTGACAGCGAGATACCCTTGCCACCCGTATGCCACAGCCACAAGCGCCGCGAGTTTTGCAGGTGGGCTGTTGATCCATCAATGCTGTAAAGTGTGCCGTAGTGGACGCCTGAGTCTACAGAACGAACGATAACTTTCTCTCCGATTGGGTATTGCATTGTCTTTATCCTTTGTTGGTTGTTCAGATGTTCAAGCTAGGCAGAGCAGCAATGGCCGCGTCCACCTTGCGTTTAGTCTCGATGCGCAGATGGTTATCCGCTCTCAGCCCGTCGGGTGTGACACCACTCAGTGCACTCTCCAACTGATCTGCCATTGCTGACATCTGGCTGTCGTTGTTGATGTTGCATGAGCGGAGAAGCCCAATCATGTCAGCAACATTTGATACTAGAGCCCCGTGAAATATCTTGCGATCTGCGATGTCCGTGTAGTCCAAGCGCTCTGACATGTGAGCCAGCGCCCCATACACCCTGTTCCAGATACTCTTGATGGCGTTGTTATACTGGTCCGCGTATAACTTCTCGTAGTCTCGGCGCAGCTCAGCGGCGGCATCATTGCCAACGTCGATGCGAAAGTCACCTGCGTCTGGCAGTGGGAGATAGTTGAGGTGAAACCCGAACTTGGCTTGAAGTGACTCGGGCGTTGGGTAGTCGTCGATGTTGAACAAGTTACCGAGCTTCACTTGCGACCGTGCAACCTCGTAGCTGTAGCTTGTTAGGAACACACTAACGAGAGTGTTGAACTCACCAATGGCGGCGCTCATACGCTCGTTGTATTTAAAATAGAAGGTCGTCGGCAACAAGCGCAGACCACTGTTGGACCACGGCATTGTCATCTCTGTGTGGATAGTCCTCGCTGAGTTGATGAAGTTCTGAATGTCCTTGAGCTCTTTGGAGTTACCCAAGAGCTTCTTTGTGACGCTGGCCACACCCGCCTCGGCTTGGCTCGATGTTGTGATCTCTCCCGATGCTGCCCGATCCTTCTTTCGGCCAGACCAATTTGAGATGTTCAGCTCGACCAGCATGGCGGAAGAACTAATCGACGGCACACTGCGAATTGTGGGGGCTGAGTGAACCAATGTTAGCGTGTCGCTAACCTCGTTTACCGCGTTTACTGTGTTTGAAGTCGTCATCGTCTGTCTCCTGTGAGTGTTTAGTTGTATCATTTAGTGATTGTGAGTAGTTGTTTTTTCTAAGGTTAGCGATAACCTAACCTTCACGTCCCTTCGTATTCGTCTACGCAGAATATCTCTGTGTCTCCGATAGGTTGCCCGTCGAAGTGTTGCACGTGGTTGATCTGGTGGAATGGACGCTTACCGTGTGTGAATTGATATAGCCCGTTCAACCTTTCTCGTGTCGTTGGTGTGCCCCATCCCTCAAGTGTTGCGTATGTCTTACCGTCATCTGCACGGAATGCGATGACGTGTCCAAACAGCTTGAGCTCTTTTCCGTCTGTCTCTGTGTTCTTGAGCTTGCGTGATTCACCATTGATGAATGCCATCACGACTTCCTTTGTAACCTGTCTCATACTTCTCTCCTTGTTAGTGGTCACCTAACCGAATCCGCTGCCGTCGCCCTCGCCCTCGCCGTTGGCGCTACCTCGACCGTCGCCTCCGCCCCAACCTCCACCGTTGCCGAAGCCTCGACCGTTGGCGTTACCGCGACCGCTACCTCGACCGTCGCCGCTGCCGTCGCCGCTGCCGTTGGCGTTACCGCTACCTCGACCGTTACCTCGACCGCTGCCGTAACCGCGACCGCTACCGCGACCGCTACCGCGACCGTCTCCTACGTCTTTGTCCATGTCGTTCTCCTTGTTAGTGGTCGCCTAACCGTTGGCAGCGGCGTTGCCGCGACCGTCCCCTACGTCTTTGTCCATCCTCACCCATCTCCATCGACCTCGTATCCCGCGCAGCTCATGTTGTGCTTCTGGCACGATTCGAACTCTGAGTAGGCTTCATCCAAGGTTGTGAATGTCTGCGACTGTAGCCCGTAACGAACAGCGTATGGCTTACCGTGGGATGTTTTGAACATTTCCACAGCTAGACCGCCGCGAATTTCGGTTTTCATCATCAAGTTAAGCATGTGCCACGACCTCCCGTGCGCCGAAGTAGAATGTGCGGTTGTATCTTGTGAGTGTTGCCGTCCGAGACGACACCTTTACGCAGTGGTTTCCGTTCGCCACAAACGTGCTGCCGATTGGCAGGTTGCCGAATGTTGTAATCTCTCCTGACATTGTATGTCTCCTTCCTGAGTGTTTGATTATTGAATTGTTAGTGGTCACCTAACCGAATCCGCTGCCGTCGCCCTCGCCCTCGCCGTTGGCGCTGCCGAAGCCGCCTCCGTTACCTTCGCCTCCGTAACCGCCCCCGTTACCGCGACCGTCGCCGAAGCCTCGACCGTTGCCGTAACCTCCGTAACCGCGACCGCTACCGTAACCTCCGTAACCGCGACCGCTGCCGTCGCCGAAGCCTCGACCGTTGCCGTTGCCGTCGCCGCTGCCGTCGCCGAAGCCGTTGGCGTTACCTCGACCGCTGCCGTCGCCGAAGCCTCGACCGTTGCCGTTGCCGTCGCCGAAGCCTTCGCCTCCGTAACCTGAATCCTTACTCATGTCGTTCTCCTTGTTCATGTTGTTCTCCTTGTTCATGTTGTTAGTGGTCGCCTAACTTGCAGCGATCTCGGATTGGTTAATTTCTTATCATACAACTAATATAACATGTGGGTATCAGAATGTCAAGTGATGTGGACAATGGTGTAGTTCTGTGACTATAGGTGAAACTCTGTGTTGGTTCTAACATCAGTCCGCAATGGGACTCAGACCAGATTCCACTTCGTCCAGTATTGCTCGCAGTGAGTTCTCTTCTTGCGCAAGCTGGGCGAGACGATCCCTAACGTAGTCCCCGATCTCCATACCACCCTTCCGTAGATTACAGGGGCCGCATGAGGGGACGAGGCTATTGATGTCGCAATCCCCATCTTCTGAAAACGAGGCGACCCGATCAACATACAACGCTCTTCGGTATAGAGGTCCTGCCCCGCAATATGTGCAGTGGCGACCCTTCTTCTCGATTACCAGATTTCTTATCCGTTGTGCTCTCTTTGGCATTTCAAATCTCCTTTGTGCCAATAAGTCAATAAATTGAAATATGGACCAAGTCAACAGTTGAGCCTAAAGATGTGAGGGGGTGGGGTGCTCCGCGAAAGTGGTTAAGCTACGCTTAACCATATTCAAAAAATGGGCGGTGTCAACAGTTAATTTAGCCTTTTTTTGCTCATGTTGTTACCAAACGTGTGTAACTGTGTTGTTCTGTGTCGAAAGGCATAATGTTCTATAATGTTCTAACAGGGGTGGTTGTAAGCCATTGATAATGCAGTAATGTTCGAAAGTTATTCTGGGCTCAGAATTGCAAGGTTCTGGGAAACGGTTTTCGATTTGCGAACATTAGGCATAGCAAGGGGGCAAATAGTCTGGAACCTCTCTCTTCAAAAACCAAGAACATTACGAACATTACAAAAATATAGAATAGAATAGAATAGAATAGTTATAAAAATAAGGGGTTTCGTAAGCTGCCTAATGTTCGTTTTTCAAAAAGGTTAACACGAATTTTCGAACATTACTGGATTTTCAATGACTTAGCTTCGTGAAACATACAAAAACCACAGAAAAAAAAGAACAAAACCTTATTTCATGTAGTTATTTCAAGGTCATTGCCAAAACGCCTTTTTGCCCTTATAAACGGGTTCGCTAAACCATTGCAGGGAGAACACCAATGCCAAGCCCAAGACAGACAATCCGTGCCGAGTTAATCGCAGAGAAGGGAAACATGTGCAGCTATTGCGGAGACGGTCCGCTTGTTGGAAAACGACTTTTTACAACGATGCTGGACCCGCACGATGCGTTCAGATTGGCAAACCTCGTGCCGACCTGCCAGAGGTGCCACGAAGACAAAAGCTTTTTGAGTGACGCTGAGTTTGTTACCGAGACAGAAGAACGCCTCAAGGCATCTGCGAAGGCGCTACGTGCTCACGTCAAGTCATATGGTGGCCGAACCAACCTAACGAGCAAGTGGAGCCCCACGGGCGTCAAGGTCGGCGGCAAGCCTGACAACGACAAGCAGAAGCGTAAGATTGCTAAACTACTATCCACAGCTTCAAAACTTGTTTGTGAGTTAGGTGATCACTAACACTGCGTCGCACAGCTAATCGAGAACTGGCATCGGTCGATGTTAGGTGATCACTAACACTGAGTCGCACAGCTAATCGAGAACTGGCATCGGTCGATGTTAGGTGATCACTAACATTGCGCGCTTACTGGGTGGGGTGACGTGGGTTGGTTAGGGGGAAGCTAACAAGGCGCGCTTGATGGGTGGGGTGGGTTGGTTAGGGGGAAGCTAACAAGGCGAACGTGTGGTCGATTCCGTTCGGGCGGTAGACGCAAAAAAGCCCCGCCTCTTTTCAGAGACGGGGTGCAATGTTCGCTTAAAATAATATGAGTAGGATATAGGGGATTATGAATATTGAAAGCGCTCCAATAAATTCACCAATCCAAAATATAACCCGCCTCATTGGAAAGTGGGGACACGACCGCCCGCTTTTTTGATTACTGTTTCCAAAGCATCAAGCACAGCCTCAATATTAAACTTTCCGTCTTGTGGAATGTCGCCAATGTCGCAAGTGGCCACGGCCTTGAAAAGCTTACTTGCATCTTCGATAACACGTGTTTCAAGTGAGCGCTTGGAGTTTGCGCCGTTGGATCCAGCCGCTTCCCGTATCATACGTGTTTTGAGAGCCTTGGCATATGAAGAGATTACAGAGCCAATTTGCTGCTTCCAATAGCGGCGATTCTTGGGCTGCCCGCTTGGAGTATAGGCGCAACCCTCATGATCTTCGGCGATCTTTTCTTTTGCCTGCTCAGGGTCTAGCTTTAGAAGCGATTGAGCGGCGGTAGGAAAGCGCAAGGTCACAAGGCTTTGAAGTTCAGTCCATTGCTCTTTAGAGGCCTTGCCGCCCTTGCTTGGCGGTATAAAGTCAAAGCCCATTGCGATTGCAATGTCGAGCGCCTTGCCCTTGGCCTTGCCCGCGCTTGCATCCGCTTTACCAGAGGTTACGAAAGCGTCACGGAATTCAATTGAAAAGGTTGTCATGGTTTGTTTTTCCTAGTGTATGCGGCGGGAACCGTAGCGGCCCTCAGTCCCGATAAGACTTAGAATATAGAAGTTTTGTATTAGGTCAAGTGATTTTGGCAAGAAAAGTAAAGAAATGTGACGTTTTGTTAGTTATCACCTAACCGTTGGCAGCGGCGTTGCCGCGATACCCCGCCCCCCACATACCCCCCACCCCCCTCATATGGCGTTGTTGTCGCGCGTCTATATATTACTATTCCGCGCAAATAATTTGAATTTCCGACCAAATACGACATCGTCCCGGGTATCAGTAGGGCCCAATCCCGGGTATCAAAAAGCAAACAAAGAGGCCCCCCTCCGTTTTGAAATCGGCAAAGCTGCACCCCACCCCCTTACATGGCAAACCCACCCCCTTTGTTATGGAAATGGACTATCAAAAATTTTTTGTGTAGTGTGAGGACGTTATCAACAGGGACCAAACAACATGACACTGCATATTGAACCTCAAGCTGACATGGCTTTGCCGGACAATCGGACACCGCCCAACTGGGAAATGAGAACGGCTGCAGCTGCAGAGACAATCAGGATGCTTGCGGAACATGGGCTCGACGTGAATGTCACCAGCACAGACCGTGACACCGCAGCGCAGCTGCTTTTGGCTCATGCGGAAGACCCAGAGTTGGTGAAGAAGAAGGCAACGCCCGTGCGAACGGCCAAGCTCACACCTGCCACATTGCTGGCGACGGACAAACTGCTCAAAGATTTCGGACACTCAGTGGTGGATTCAGCTGCTCAGGTGCGCCACTACGTGACAAACAAGCTGATTGATGAGTCGGACAACCCCGATGCTAGGATCAGGATACGTGCGCTCGAGCTTTTGGGCAAAATCAGCGACGTGGGGCTGTTTGCAGATAAGACTGAGGTCACTGTGACCCACCAGAGCACCGACGACATCAAGGAACGCCTGCGTGGCAAGCTCACAAAGCTGATGCCCGTGCACCACGATGTCGAGGATGCGGTGGTGTTGGACGGCGAGGTGCTTGATCTGGACAGTGAGCTGGGACTGAAGGATGAGTGACTCAGCAAAAGTTGCCAACACAGACCTCGGGTTTACGCCTGAGGAGATCCAGAACATGTTGGACAACATCGACATGTTCACTCCGGAGGAAGCTCTCGAGATCGAGAAAATGGTCGACGAGCTCGAGTCAAGAGATGAGCTGCAGGCCGCGCACGATGATCTGATAGCGTTCTGCATATACATGCAGCCTGACTACAAAGTGGGCAAGCACCACAGAATCCTTGCAAATGAGCTGATGGCCATTGAGCGTGGGCCCGACGCCGAGGACGGTGAGGACAGGGTGTGTGTCAACATCCCGCCGCGCCATGGCAAGTCAATGCTCGTGTCGACGTTCTTCCCGGCGTGGTTCCTTGGGCGCAACCCGAGCAAGAAGGTCATGTTGGTGTCACACACCACGGACCTCGCGGTGGACTTCGGGCGGAAGATCAGGAACTTGATCGCCGAGGACGCGTACCACAAGTTGTTTCCAGCAGTTACGCTGGCCTCTGACAGTAAATCAGCCGGTCGATGGAGCACGAACTTCGGGGGCGAGTTTTACGCAGCTGGTATTGGCTCGTCAATCGCTGGTCGTGGTGCTGACTTGCTTCTGGTGGATGACCCTCACTCGGAACAGGATGTCATCAACGGCAACTTCGCGGTGTTCGAGAAGGCATACGAGTGGTTCACATTCGGGGCTCGGACACGCCTCATGCCCGGGGGCCGCGTAGCGATTATCCAAACCAGATGGTCGTTGGAGGATTTGACAGGCCGTGTGACAAGGGACATGGCCAAGAACGAAGACGCTGATCAGTACAAGGTCGTTGAGTTCCCCGCCATCCTCGAGGTGGAGAAAAAAGACGCCAATGGTGAAGGCACAGGTGAGTATTTCGAGAGGGCGCTGTGGCCCGAGTTCTTCGATATACCTGCCCTGAAGCGTACAAAAGCTTCGATGCCCGTGTTCCAGTGGAACTCTCAGTACCAGCAGCAGCCGACATCTGAGGAAGCTGCCCTCGTGAAGCGAGACTGGTGGAAAATCTGGGGATCGGACAAGCTGCCAGACTGCGAATACATAATTATGTCGCTCGATGCCGCGGCTGAGACGCACAACAGGGCTGACTTTACAGCTCTGACGACGTGGGGGGTGTTTTATAACGAAGAAGTGGACAACCACAACATTATATTACTCGACTCCAAGAAAGATCGCTACGAGTTCCCGGAGCTCAAGAAGATGGCGCTCGAGGAATACCGGTATTGGGAACCTGACAGCTTCATCGTGGAGAAGAAGAGCGCGGGCGCCGCGCTGTACCAAGAAATGAGGCGCATGGGGCTGCCCGTGTCTGAGTATACGCCGCACAGGGGCTCGGGGGACAAGATGGCAAGGCTCAACTCCGTGTCTGACATCATATCGTCGGGTCTGGTGTGGGTGCCTGCAACACGCTGGGCCGAGGAGCTCATCGAGGAGATCGCTGGGTTCCCGTTCGCGTCAAACGATGACCTCGTGGACAGCACGACAATGGCACTCATGCGGTTCCGCCAAGGTGGGTTCATCCGTCTCCCGAGCGACTATATGGACGAGGACGAGTCGTATCTAACACGCAAGGCGGACTATTATTGATGGGATGACACCTCAGAATCACTATGATATAACCACAAAAGGACGTTTCGGGGTCCGCGCGGGTGCTGTTATTTTCCTCCCTGTTAAGCTCGGCATCCGCGTACCCGGAACGGATCTTTCCATTTTGCCACTATAGATGTTATAGTGTGCTCAAATCTCACAACGAGGCATATTATGGCAGTCGAAAAACCAATGGAACCTAGCGACATTCTCCTTATGGAAGAGGAGGATATGGAACCAGAACTCGACGTGTTGGTTGAAGATGACGACGACATCCTCGAAGTTGAGATGGAAGACGGATCAGTCGTGGTTGATTTCGGTGACGGGTCCGACGACGATGATTTGGAAGACATCGGGCACGACGATAACCTTGCTGATTACATGAACGAGTCTGATCTGCAGTCTCTCAGCAATGACCTCATTGACGATTTCTCCGCGGACCGCGATTCACGAAAAGACTGGGCCACGTCATATATCAAGGGTCTTGACCTGCTTGGTATGAAGATTGAGGACCGTACGCAGCCGTGGGCGGGTGCCTCAGGGGTCTATCACCCCATGATGACAGAGGCAGTCATCAAGTTCCAAGCTCAGGCCATGGGCGAGCTCCTCCCGGCCTCTGGTCCCGTACGCACAAAGATTCTCGGTAAGATGACAAACGAGAAGTTTGAACAGGCCAACCGCGTTGAAACAGAGTTGAACTACCTCATTACGGAGGAGATGCCGGATTATCGTGACGAGATGGAGCAGATGCTGTTCAAGCTCCCGATGGCAGGCTCAGCGTTCAAGAAAATCTTTTTTGATCCACTTCTCGAGCGCCCCGTATCACAATTTGTACCCGCAGAAGACTTTGTGGTGTCGTATGGCGCGTCAAATCTACGGACATGTCCCCGCTACACCCACGTGATGAAGAAAACGACCGAAGAAATCTACAAGCTTCAGGTTAACGGCTTCTATCGTGACGTGGAATTGTCGGAACCGACCCGCGATGTCACCGACATTGAAGAGAAATACAACGAGATGGAGGGCGCAGAGCCCGTATTCTCCGATGATTCACGTCACACACTGTTGGAGATCCACACAGACCTCGATTTGCCAGAGCCGTTTTCTGATTCAGACGGCCTCGCGCTCCCATATGTGGTGACAATCGACAAGTCCTCGGGTGAAATCCTCTCAATCCGCCGCAACTGGTACGAGGATGACGAGAAAAAAGCCAAGCGCATGCACTTTGTGCACTACCCCTACCTGCCGGGAATGGGGTTCTATGGTACCGGCCTGATCCATACGCTCGGTGGACTCACAAAGTCTGCCACGTCAATTATGCGCCAGCTGATCGACGCTGGTACGCTATCAAACCTACCAGCAGGCTTCAAAGCCAAGGGTATGCGCATCACAGGGGACAACACACCCATCATGCCGGGCGAGTTCCGGGATGTTGACGTGCCCGGTGGGACGATAAAAGAGTCAATCGTACCGCTGCCCTACAAAGAGCCTTCTCAGGTCCTCTACAGCCTGTTGAATAACGTCGTGGAAGAGGGTCGTCGCATCGGGGCTGTGGGTGACATCCAAGTGGGTGACATGAACTCTCAGGCCCCCGTAGGGACGACGCTGGCGCTCATGGAGCGCTCGATGCAGGTCATGTCTGGTATTCAAGCGCGCCTGCACGCAGCGATGAAGCAGGAACTACGTATCTTGGCGCGCATCGTGCACGACTATATGCCGGAAGATTACGCCTATGAGATGGACGAGCAGGCCAACAGAATAGACGACTTCGATGGTCGAGTTGATGTTATCCCTGTGTCTGATCCCAACGCAGCCACAATGGCGCAGCGGATCATACAGTATCAGGCGGCGCTCCAGTTGGCTCAGCAAGCCCCACAGATGTACAACATGGGTAAGTTGCACCGTCAGATGCTTGAGGTTCTTGGAATCCAAGACGCCGACGACATCATCAACCTACCAGAGGACATCAAGCCAGCGGACCCTGTGACAGAGAACATGTCGATCTTGAAGCAGGAGCCTGTGAAAGCGTTCGCTTATCAGGACCACGAGGCTCACATTCAGACACACATGTTGGCAATGCAAGACCCGAAGATCATGCAGATCGTTGGGCAGTCTCCGTTTGCAAGTGCCATCCAGTCCGCAATGATGTCTCACATCACAGAGCACGTCGCCATGCAGTATCGTGTGGAAATTCAGAAACAGCTTGGCGTTGAGCTTCCTGATCCAGAGGCGCCGCTTCCTGAAGATCTCGAGCTTCAAGTGTCTCGTCTTGTGGCACAGGCTGCTCAGAAGTTGTTCAACAAGGATCAGTCCGAGGCAGCAGCAGAGCAAGCCGCAGCTCAACAGGCTGATCCTCTCACACAGATCCAACAGCGTGAGTTGGTGATCAAAGAGAAAGAGCTTGATCACAAGATTGAGATGGACAACCTGAGGATACAGATTGATGGTCTGGCCAAAGCTGAGAACGCACGCCTCCAGCAGGCACGTCTCGAGTCGGAGGGTGAGAAAGAAAGCGCTCGCCTTGCTGTTAAGGTGGCCGAGCTTGACACAAAAGAGAAGGAGTCAGCGGTTCGCTTGGCTCTGGATGTAGCAGAAAAGGTTGACCTAGATGGCTGATGACATTTTCCACACCGTGCTGACACGGATCAGCGAGAGTCAGACCGCCATTGCGGAACACCTCGCTGAGGGGGGTGCCAAAGACCAAGCCGCCTATTGGAAGCTGGTTGGGAAGTATGAAGCGCTCGGTATTATCCGAGCTGACATCAAGGAAATTGAAAAAAGATATATTGATGATTGATACCTAGCGGTATAGTTATACCCCATAACGTGGAATAACCCACGCAAAAGGCACTGTGAGCCTCAATCACTGCAGGAGACCACTAAATGTACGGTACTGACAAAGTAGATGACAAAGAGTTGCTGGCAAAGCTGCCAGAACCTCAGGGTTATAAGATTCTCATCGCTATCCCGGAGCTTGACGGGAAAACAGAGGGCGGCGTTTATATGCCGGACAATCTGAAGCAGATGGAAGAAACTGCCTCTATCATTGGATACGTGATCCGCGTGGGCGACGAAGCCTACAGTGACGAGTCTCGATTCCCGAACGGACCGTGGTGCAAGACAGGCGACTTCGTCATCTTCCGCTCATACTCCGGCACCCGCTTCAAAGTGCACGGCAAAGAGTTCCGAATCATCAACGATGACACCGTTGAGGCTGTTGTTGAAGACCCACGGGGGTACACACGCGCATGAATGACCAAGTAGAAAATATCGAAGAGCTCGAGACAGACGCCGTAGAGGTGGATATGTCTGACGATGACTTTGAAGTTGAGATTCAGGACGATACTCCTGATGACGACAAAGGGCGCCCTCGCCGTGCTGAAGGTGAAGAGGCTCATATCCCAGAGGATGACGATCTCGAGAAACACAGCGAATCGGTGCAGAAGCGCATCAAGAAACTGAAGTTCGAGTTCCACGAGGAGCGTCGTCGAAAGGAAGAGGCCGAACGTGAACGTGAAGCCGCGGTAAAGTATGCCGAAACTCAGAAGAGCGCTGCCGACAGACTTCGCAAGAACCTGACCGACGGTGAGAGCGTATTGATCACACAGGCCAAGGCGCGTGTGACTTCAGAGCTCAACTCTGCCAAGCGTGCCTACAAAGAGGCATATGAGGCGGGCGACACTGACGCTGTTCTTGAGGCTCAAATGTCTCTGTCAAAGCTCCAAGCTGAGGCTGAACGTATCGAACATTGGAAGCCTGCACAACAAGCTCTCCAACAAGAAGCCCATCAACAAGAAGCCCATCAACAGGTTGCCCCTCAACAGGTTGCCCCTCAACGCACCCAAGTTCCAAAGCCGGACCAACGGGCGCAAGATTGGGTTGCGGATAATGATTGGTTCCAGCGCGACAAAGCAATGACGCGTTACGCCATGTTGGTGCACGAGGAGCTCATAGAGTCTGGCGTTGATTCTAAGTCTGATGTGTATTACAATAAGATTAACGAGGCCATGCGGTCACGTTATCCAGATCGCTTTGCGGGCGTGGAACCTGAGGTTCGACAACCACAACGTAAGGCAGGCTCCGTGGTGGCCCCGGGTGGTAGAAGTACCGCTGCATCACGCAACAAAGTTGTCATCACCTCATCTGAGGCCGCTATCGCCAAGCGTCTTGGATTATCGAACAAAGAATATGCGGCGCAAAAGCTGAAGGATATGCAAAATGGCTGATCGGACACCACGTACAACTGAAACTCGCGAAGCGGGAGAACGTCGTAAGCCATGGAAGCGCTCGTCAATGCTACCTACCCCCGAACCACGTGACGGACTTTCGTTCCGATGGATTCGCACCGCTACACTGGGTAATGCAGATATGACGAACGTGTCTGGGCGGTTCCGTGATGGTTATGTGCCTGTGAAGGCAGCTGACTATCCTGAGCTACACATCATGTCAGATATTGACTCCCGCTTTAAGGACAATATCGAGGTTGGTGGGTTGTTGCTTTGCGCCATCCCTGCCGAATTAAAAGGTGATCGCGTCCACGGCCAACTTGAGTCTGCACACAATCAGGCTGAAGCAGTCGACAGGAACTATATGCGTGAATCTGACCCGCGGATGCCTATGCTCAAACCCGAGCGTAGTAATCGGTAATCGCTTGGTGAGGGGCCCTGTGCCCTTTGCTGTGAAAGTAAATGAATCTGGAGGATGAGCAATGGCTACTACTGCTGCTCCCTATGGCCTGAAGCCCGTAAAACGTGCTGACGGTATGCCCTACGCTGGGGCCACGTCCCAGTACCTGATCGACCCTGCTGGTGAGGCAACAAACCTCTTCTACGGCCAAGTCGTTCACATCGGTGCTGATGGTTACATCGCACTCTCAACTGCCACAGGTGCTGATGGCACAACAAACGCGCTCCCAACAGGCACGACCCTCACAGGTTCGCTTGGTGTGTTCGTCGGTTGTGAATACATCAACGACCAAGGCCAGCCCACGTTCTCGCAGTACTACCCTTCTGCTACAGCGAACGGTGGCGACATCAAAGCCTACGTAGTGGACGATCCCAACGTACTGTTCCAAGTTCAGCTCGACGGCGCCGCCGATCAGTCTGACATTGGCGCGAACACGTTCTTCGCCGCTGCACAGAGCACCTCAACAGGTAACACTGCCACAGGTAACTCAACAAGCGCGCTTGATGCCACAACTGTAACTACAACTGCGGCGTTCCGCATTGTGGCTGCGGTATCACCGATCACGGACGCCTACCCTGACGTTCTGGTCAAGTTCAACCCCGGCTACAGCAGCATGACTAACGCTGTTGGCCTGTAAGGAGGGATAACACATGGCTATTTCACGCGCACAGGCGCTCAAAGAGCTTCTTCCCGGACTCAACGCCCTCTTTGGTCTTGAATACGGCAAGTACGAGAACGAACACGCGGACATCTATGAGACAGAATCCTCAGAGCGCAGCTTTGAAGAAGAAGTCAAATTGTCTGGTTTCGGTGCAGCACCAACCAAAGCTGAAGGTTCAGCCATTGCGTACGACAATGCGCAAGAAGCGTTCACAGCTCGCTACACCCACGAGACAATCGCTATGGGTTTTGCCATCACTGAAGAAGCGATGGAAGACAACCTGTATGACTCACTGTCTTCGCGTTACACAAAAGCTCTGGCTCGCGCCATGGCCTACACCAAGCAGGTAAAAGCTGCCTCATTGCTCAACACGGGCTTTGACACGTTTAAATCTGGCGATGGTGTAACGCTGTTCAACACGGCTCACCCGACGGTGGGTGGTGGTGTAAACGCAAACCGTCCGACAACGGATGCTGACCTCAACGAGACTTCTCTTGAGCAGGCAATCATTGACATTGCTGCCTACACTGACGAACGTGGCCTTCTTATCGCAGCTCGCGCCAAGAAGCTCATCATCCCGTCAGCTCTCCAGTTCGTAGCAACTCGCTTGCTCGAAACAGAGATGCGTGTTGGTACAGCCGATAACGACATCAACGCACTGAAGTCAAACGGTGCGGTATCTGGCGGTTATGGTGTGAACCACTACCTCACAGATGCAGATGCGTGGTTCCTGACGACAGACATCCCGAACGGTATGAAGCACTTCGTACGTTCAGCGATGGCGACTGGAATGGACGGCGACTTCGACACTGGCAACGTGCGTTACAAAGCACGTGAGCGTTACAGCTTCGGCGTAAGTGATCCGCTCGGCATCTACGGCTCGCAAGGGGCGTAAGCCCTATAAGCCAAGGACTTAGGTCTGATTTAGCCCCGCTTCGGCGGGGCTTTCTTTTTGCTTGGATGTCCTGTATTGTGGCCCCACACCTGACAGTCACAATGTGGCTGACTTAACCCAAGACAGGAGAATCCCATGGGAAAAACAACTTTTTCTGGTCCAGTCAACTCGACCAACGGCTTTGTAGGCGACGTCACAGGCGACGTCACAGGCGACGTCACAGGTAGCGTGACGGTTCCAACATTCACAGTTGCAACTGCACCCTCCGCTGTGGGCCTTGCAGGAACAATCATCTATGTGTCTGACGGCCTCGCCGGTGCACCGACTGTTGCTGTGAGCGACGGCACTGACTGGATTTCCGCCGCTGGCACAGCCATCGCGGCCACTTAAGGAGCGCGATATGAGTATCAAGTGGAAACCCGCCTCGAAAGAGGAACTCGCCCGTCGCGTCTCCGTGAAAGCGGAGCCCAAGGCAAAACCAGCGCCTAAAAAGGCTGCTCCGAAAAAGGAGGGCTAAGCCATGGACAATGTGTACGTCCGGGCAGGACATCTGCATAGTAGCGGATACATCTACAGAAACCGCACTGCGGTGAAAGCCTTGGATGTCGTCGGCACTTCCAGTGCGGGTATCCTAGAGCTGTGGGATACTGATGTGCCTCCAGTGACTTCTGGGACATACGTACGTTCTGGTACAACAGTAACTGTAACAGATACAGCGCATGGCCTTAAAACAGGTGATGTCATCGGCATTTCGTTTGAGCCCGACACTGGCGTCATCGCCACTCCGGGTAACTACGAGATCACCGTTGTGGATGCAGACACCTTCACGCTGACGGATATCAACAGTGGTACAATCGCAAACGACCCTGACTGCCGCTATGTATATTCAAACTCGGATCAAACCGAGGCTCGTTGGATGGCTACGTGGCACACGGCGGCAACCGACATCTTTTTCAATGGGTTTTCAGTCCCGGCGAACGGGTTACTTGCCCGAAAGGGGGTGTATGTGTACGCAGAAAACCTAGCCTCTGTGAACGTGTACTATGGCTAAAACCCCTACATCCAAGAAAGACCCTCGCCTAGCACGGGCGGGGGTATCCGGCTTTAACAAGCCTAAGCGAACACCGAATCACCCGAAGAAGTCGCACGTTGTTGTGGCCAAAGAGGGTGACAAGGTTAAGACAATCCGCTTCGGCGAGAAGGGTGCGTCCACAGCTGGGAAACCTAAGGCCGGAGAGTCCGACCGTATGAAAGCGAAGCGCAAGTCGTTTAAGGCCCGCCACGGTAAAAACATCGCCAAAGGCAAAATGTCGGCGGCTTTTTGGGCAGATAAAGTTAAGTGGACAATCGGGCCAATTGGTGCTATATTTCTCCTATCAACAGGAGAAGCCTATGGGGAACAGCAATTTAAAAGTCGAGACTACCTGCCCACGATGCAAAGAGACGAGGGAGGCTCGTGGTGATGTCGTGCGAAAGGCGGAACGTGAGGGTAGGGTACTATTCTGCAAACCCTGCAGAAACCAAACAAGGTTCGCAGACCAAGCGCACCCTCGAAAGGGTACTGGGGTTAAGAACGACCCTGATAGACTCGCTGCGCGTAACAGCTATTACACGGCCAAACGCAGGTGTAAACTCGGGAAAAAACATCATCCTGCCTATGCCGCAGTTCTATTCAAGTTTACGTCCTTTGATGAATTTTTCGGTTTGCTTGGTCCGAGGCCTGAAGGGCACACTCTCGACCGTATTGATACCCTTGGACATTATGAACCGGGAAATGTACGGTGGTCCACGTATTCTGAACAATCCTCCAATCGGATGCCAAATGGGTATTGGGTAGATGGTGATGGCTCGCAGCTCCATGGGCAAACAGCTCACAGGCAATAAGAAACCTGCCACCACAAAGGCGAAGCGTGCGGGAACGAAAAAAGGTAAACAGGTTGTGGCACAACCGAAGAAGGTCGCTGCCAAGACTGCCAAGTATAGGAAGAAAAGCTGATGGCTGTTGTAGTCCCACCAATGTCTGAGCTGTTCGAGGAGGCTTACGAACGTGCTGGCCTAGAAATGCGCTCGGGGTATGACCTGAAGACTGCGCGCCGTAGCCTAAACATTATGACACTCGAGTGGCAAAACCGAGGTCTGAATCTATTTACGATTGAGGCGGGAACCCTGCCTCTCGTTGCTGGCGTGTCCACTTACACACTTCCAGCCGACACCATCGACATCATCGAACACCAGCTGCGTATCAACCCCACAGGGGCGCAGCAGACAGACACCTCCATGGAACGCATGAGCGTGGCTACGTATGCCCAACAGGGTAACAAGCAGACACAGGGGCGCCCGTCGCAGATCTATGTGCAGAGAAACTCCACGAACGTACAGGTCACACTCTGGCCGGTTCCAGACGCGACAACCTCGTACACATTGGCCTACTACAGGCTCCGTGGCATTGATGGGATTGCAGCGGGTATCGGTGGCGCCACCGAATCAATACCTCCTCGTTTTGTCCCTGCCCTTGTTTCAGGGTTGGCCTATTACATTGCCATGAAGAAGCCTGAGGCCGCGGCGCGGGTCTTGCCTCTCAAGCAGGAATACGAGGATCAGTTCCGTATGGCAGCTCGTGAGGACGAGGACCGCTCAACCCTGCGCATCGTTCCGTTTGCTATGGGAGGTATGTGATGCCAGCCTACTCAAGTGGCAAGCACGCATACGGTATCTGTGACCGCAGCGGATTCCGTTACAAGCTGGAGGATCTCGTTTGGGAGGTTCAGCACGGTGTTCGGACAGGCTTGCGCGTGGGTAAAGACATGTTTGACCCCGACCAGCCTCAGAATTTCATTGGTAGGGTCAATACGACAGACCCTCAATCTCTCCTCAATGCACGTCCAGATGTGGACCCGGGTCGAGGTTTGTGGGGCTGGGCCCCTGTAGGAAACCCCGCTCAGAGCATGAGTGGGACTGTTGGAACTTTAACTGTAGTCATAGGAGACTGAAATGAAGAGCAAGAACACTGCGCCTGCAAAGTCGCTTCGACCTAAAGAACGCCCCATGGATATGACCCCTAAGGGTGAAAAGGGTGATTCCGACCTTATGAAGATGCGCGACAAAGACAAAGCGACCAAGAAGGCATATGGTG
>Ga0222673_1000092_pt1 | contig 55748 bp, 65 predicted proteins | sample AntAcemetagen801_FD_179845 | JGI IMG/M metagenome (GOLD analysis project Ga0222673, IMG submission 179845) | Saline water microbial communities from Ace Lake, Antarctica - #801 | ecosystem: Environmental > Aquatic > Non-marine Saline and Alkaline > Saline | place: Antarctica: Ace Lake...
TATAAAAGCTGAAACTGTTATTTCTCCTATCTTAATAGGTGGAAAAGAAGAAGGAGATAAAATAATATATAAATCTACTCTTGGAATTGGTGGAACTACTGCTCATACTTGGAGAGGCGGTAATAATGCTCAATACGCTTGTTCAACTTCTGAAACTGGTTGGCAAAGGTGTGCTGATGATAGTGGCACGAACAACGGCGGAACTTATGGTGTTGGTAAATCGCTTAAGGCAGTTGGTGTCGGCTCAGGAGTTGGAGCTGGTAATGACTTGGTTGGTTTTGCCGCAAAATTACCTGGCTACCGCGATACTGGTGGCGCCTACGGCAGTCTAGGTTCCTACCTGTACCTTTGGTCTTCTACTGAGTCTTCGTCCACTGGCGCCTGGGGGCGGGTCATTGGCTCGACCTACTCTGCTGTCTTCCGCAATGCGTATAGTAAGGGGTACGGCTTTTCTATTCGCTGCCTGCGAGATACTGATGATACTTCTGACTTTACAGACCCAAGAGATGACACAGTTTATCAATGTGTAAGAATAGGAACACAAGTATGGATGACTAAAAACCTTGCTTATTTACCAAGCGTAAACGAAGTAGCAGACAATAGCACAGACGACCCTATGTATTATGTCTACGGTTACGACGGAACAGATGTAGCCACAGCAAAGGCTTTAGATACTTATATAAATGGAGGAGTTTTATATAACTATCCAGCAGCTATTATTTCAGCCCCTACTGGCTTTCACGTTCCAAGTGATGAGGAACTAAATGTTTTGGAATTGGCAACCTTGGAGATTATCGCTGAAACCGCTGGAGATGATTTAATGACTATATTGAATGACGGCAACGTCGGTATCGGGACTACGAGTCCTACAGCTCTATTACACTTAGCAGCAGGAACAGCAACTAATCCTCCATTGAAACTTACAACAGGAACTCTATTAACTACACCCGAAGCAGGGGCAATAGAATTTTTAGATGACGCTTATTATGGAGCTATCACAACAGCAGGAGAGAGAAAGGAATTTGCTTTTAGTGAAGATGTTTTAAAACTTGACCAAACAACTCCTCAAACAATAACAGCAGGGCAACCTATTCAAGACATCTTAACTGCTTCTGAATTAGTAGCAACTGACGCTGATAAAAAGCTATCTAGTTTACCAGTAGCCACCTATCCCTCACTGGCCGAACTTATTCACGTTAAAGGTGTAACTTCTGCTATTCAGACACAAATAAATTTAAAATCCCCCCTAGCCTCTCCAACCTTTACTGGAACGGTAACAGGTATTACAAAAGCAATGGTAGGCTTAGGGAATGTAGACAACACTTCTGACGCAACTAAAAATAGTGCTACTGCTACTCTTACTAACAAAACCATAACAGCCCCAGTCATTTCTACTATATCTAATACAGGAACTCTAACCTTACCGACTGCCACAGGAACAGTAGCATTGACATCTGACATTACAGGAACTAACTCAAATACTAATACAGGAGATGAAGTAGTAGCAACTGGTGCTGAAATAGACACAGGAACTAATGATGTTAAATATGCTAGTCCTAAAGCTATACACGATTCTCAAGGTAATATTAGATGGCTTTTATTTAATCTAGTTGAAGCTGGAACAGATTGTGCTACAGCAACTAATATAGCAGGTGATTTTGTTTCACCAATCGCAGGAACAATACTTCAAAGTGATACTACACCATTTTACATATACGCTACTAATAGCACAGCAGGAGTAACAGGAACTATGGTTGTAGATATTAGTATAAATGACACAAGTATAATGACTACTAATAAACTAGATATTGATACTACTGAAAAGACTTCAACAACTGGAGCTACTCCTCCTGACCTTACTACAACAGCCTTAGCAGTAGGAGATATAATAACTATTGATATTGACGCTGTTCATAGTGGAACAGCTGCTAAAGGCTTAACTGTTTATATAGCAGTTAGGGAATAAATAATTAATTAAGATATATATGGCAATAGAAACATTTTTATCTTCATCAGCTAGCCCTTGGACTTGCCCAGCTGGAGTAACATCTGTCCAAGTTGAATGCTGGGGTGGTGGTGGAGCTGGATATGAAACAACGACATCTTATCCAGGTGCTGGTAGCGGTGGTGCTTATTCTAAAAAAAATAGTTTAATAGTTGTCCCAGGAAATACTTATACATATGTTGTTGGTGGACAATCTACTGATACTTATTTTAAATCAACTTCTGATGTATTAGCAAAAGCAGGTGTAAATGGTGTTTATCAAGGAACAGTTTCTGGCGGACAAGCGTCAGATGGAGTTGGTGATGTTAAATATTCAGGTGGTAGTGGTGGTTATCAAAATTTTGATGGTTGGGGTGGTGGTAGTTCTGCTGGAACAGCGGCCAACGGAAATAGTGCTTCTGGCATACCTGGAGCAACTGCCCCAACTGGTGGCGGAAATGGTGGACGTGGCTTTAACGGAAGCACTAACGCTGGAGCAGGAGTTCAACCTGGTGGAGGAGGTGGAAGTTCTTACAACAATAATCCAGCTGGTGCTGGAGCTACTGGAAAAATTGTTTTAACTTATATTATTGAATCCACATTCACACCAACAGTAATGATGTTTTAAATATAGGAGGGACAAACGATGAGTAAGAGAAAAGGAAAGAGAAAGAAAAAAAAGAAAAAGGAGGTAAAAATGGTAGTTCTTTGGAAAAACAAAATGTGGACTTTGGAAAATATGCCTTGGCGTTTATTCCAAAACTTACAACGCACAGAGCCTAATGTTGGAGTTGAGATAATACAATTAACTCAATCTTCTTATAAGGAGAAAAAGAAAGCTCCAATTGGAGAACTTCAAGACTGGTCTGTTGCGAGAAATCTACAAGCCTTAGGGCGTAATTAAAGAGGGAAGCCTAAAACGACTTCCTTCTTAAAATTATTATAGTTATAAAGTTTTAAAATTAATGTCTGTTATATATTTAGTACAAGAAGATGGAATAAGTAAAATCTTACAGGAAGCTGGAGATGGTATTTTATTAGAGGGAACTACTTCTAGTACTTCAAGTTCAACATCATCTAGTACTTCTAGTACATCATCTAGTACTTCATCATCAACTTCATCTAGTACATCAAGTTCAACATCTTCTAGTACTTCAAGTTCTACTTCATCTAGTACATCAAGTTCTACTTCATCTAGTACATCTTCTAGTACATCATCTAGTACTTCATCATCAACTTCATCATCAACTTCATCTAGTACTTCAAGTTCAACATCTTCTAGTACTTCAAGTTCTACTTCATCTAGTACTTCTAGTTCAACCAGTTCAAGTACATCAACACTTAGCATGATAGTAGAAGACTTTGATATTATAGGATCATCTGATAATGTTGAATTATTAGGTGATGTAGATAGTATTGAAATATTTGGAGATATAGACAGCGTTGATAGGTATGGAATAAGATAATTAGTGAATTATAGCTAAAATAATTATAAAAATAACATACTTGTGCTATAATATAAATATATAATATGTAATATATGAAGATAAAATAACCTATTTGTATGGGGAATTTTATCTTTTTTTGAAAAACACATTAAATTTAAACATATGTTATCACTCAAAGCGGATAATCGACAAATTACAAAAGGTGCTAAATATAGTTATTTAAGTACAAACTATACATCAGGACAGTCATCTTTAGTATTAAGAAATATTAGTTGTGCAATTACTGGAAAATTTGCTTTAATTAGTAATTTTGGATCTCAATCATCTGAAATAGTGAAAATTACTGGAGTTACTACTTCAACTAATACTATTACTGTTACACCATCTACTAAATATGCTCATTCTCAGGATACGCAGGTAACAATTATTGGATATAATCAAGTAAGATATTACCAAACGGCAGCTGCTACATTTAGTGCTTCTGAAAATCCATTAACAAAGAGTATGGGTAGTTCAGATACACAATTTGATATTACTAATACTGCCGGAACTACATATAGATATACTTACGACGCAACAGGAACAGATCCTGATATGGATGCAATAGTTGAAATAAATAGTGAAGTTATTATAAATGCTCAAAACTTTACAGCTGCTAATAATGGAACCTTCGAAGTAACAGGAATAGGAACAAATTATTTTGAAGTAACTAATGCTTCTGGTGTAGCTGAAAGTAATAAAACAATAGGAACTGGATCAATTAAATATAGCATTAACATACAAGCTAATAGAACACATACTGTTTATGAAGATACAGTTAATACAACTGGATATGGATGGTTTGTATTTTATAATTCTAATACTAAAAAAGTTACAAGTAATTCTAATGCTATTCCATATGGAGGATTCGCAGAAAATTCAGTAAAAGATATATTTGATGCCTTCTTTTCTCAATTAAACAACAAAGAGATGAAGATGATTAGTAATGAAGATTCTTTTAGATGGCTAAATGAGGGTTATGCTAAAATACAAAATCAATTAAATCTTGTTAATCAGAATTATAAAGTAACAGATGAATGGTCATTTACAACTATTTCTGGAACTCAAGAATATGCATTACCAGATAATTTTAGTGATTTAAGATCAATAACAAATAGTAGTGGAGATGAATTAGTTCTTATTGATTTAAGAAATGTTCCAGAAAATGATAATGATGGTTCTTATAGTATTAGCACAGCTAGATATTATATTCGCGGAAAATATATTGGAATATCTTCAATTCCAACTGGAACTGACACTTATTATGTTTATTATAAGACAAAATCTAGTGTATTAACTAGTTATTATGATAATATAGATTTACCTGATAATAATTTTTATCCAATAGTAGACTTCATGATGTATAGAGCTGCTCCTAAATTAAATAGAACAGATGCTAAAGTATTTTTAGACGCATTTAATTTAGCAGTTAATGATATGAAAGTAATTAGTCATAAACAAGATGAAAATAGAGATAGCTGGGGTATATCTAGTACATCTAATGTTTAAATAATATGGCAACAACAAAGAGTCCACAACTTAAAAGATTAGAAATTCCCTACATAGATGGATGTAATATGGCCATTGGTGCAAATATTTCAAAAAAACAAGAATTAAAAATTGCTGAAAATGCTAGGGGAAATAAAATAGGCACAATTACAAAACGTGCTGGATATAGACGTCTTGGTAATGAAATTACTTCTACGGCTAATTTTGGTATATATTATTTTGATGGAGCTGGTAAAAATATGTATAGAGTTTCAACTATATCAGCTACTACATCAATATATTATTTAAATAATTCTTCTACTTGGACAGCCTTAGCTGGTGGAGGAACATCTTTATCAGCAGCAACTTGTGATTTTGTTGAAGCAGAAGGAAACTTATTCGTTGTTAATGGAACAGATGTTAATAGATATATCCAAGCAGATGGAACAACTGTTATTACGTCAGCAACAGCTACTGGTCATTTATATAACTCACCAAAAGCATTTAAGATTAATTATTTCAAAGATAGATTATATGCTGGAGATTATTATACTAGTACTACAAGGAATAAAACAAGTATTATGAAATCATCTGAACCACTAGGAATAGTAGGTTTAGTTGATGGTGATCACACTACAATAGCAATAGCCAGCGTTATTAAGGTGACTGATACAAAATATATACAAACATCAGACACTTTAGATGTTTATCGAGGTGGTGTTAAAATAGCAGATATTACAACAAATGCTAAAACAGAAGATACAATTACTATCGCGTCTGTAACAATGGCTGTAGGAACTGATTTTAATTCATCTGATGAAATTTGGGTTAATGGAACATATACTGGAACAAGAGTATTTAGATGGGCAGATAATCCAGCAACTGGTGAAAATGTAAAACAATATGATACGATGAAACTTACTGGTGGTGATAATAGTGCTTTAACATTAATGACTAATATTGGAAATGTCATGATGATAGCAAATAAATATAATTTAGCTACATTTAATGGAACAGAACCAATACCAACAAGTTTTGATTTAGGTATAGGATGTATTTCTAGTCAAGGATGGGTTAAAGCATTAGGAAGTCTTTTCTTTATTGGTCATAATGGAATGTATGTAACAAGTGGAGGACAGCCTAAACTAATATCAGCAAAAATTCAACCATTATTTGATGGCGCGAGTAAGACTGGTTTAGAAGGTAGTGCTATGGGTGTTAAAGGATTAAGTATATTTGCTTCTATTGGTGATGTAACTTTACATAATGATAATGGTTCAATTGATAGAACTTTATCTAATGTAGTTATTGAAAGAAACTTAAGAACAGAAAATTGGTCTTATCATACAGGAATAGATGCTAAATTTTTCAATAAATATATTACTAGTACAGATATAGAAAGATTAGAATATTGTGGTTCTTCTGGACATGTTTATGAATTTCTTTATGGAACAGATGATAATAACACAAATGAAATACCATTTAGAATAGATACTGGTAAAATAACATTAGCTAAAAATTTTGAAAATATATCATATCCAAAAGAAATTATATTAGAATCTGATAGAGGTACTGGAATAAAATGTTTTATTTCACTAGATGGAAATAATTTTTATGAATTAAAAGGAGAATCTCAAAGTGGTTGTACTGTATTTAAAGTAACTACATTTGGAGATAATGAAGAGCCTGCTCGTTGTCGCAGTATAAATATATCATTTCGTGAGTTCAGTAAAACAACATGTTCAATATCACGATTCGCAATTATTTATGCTAGTACTCTTGAAGAAGAAGAACACAGAAATTAATAATCAAAAACATGTCAAACGTATCAGAATTAAATTTTGAAACAATTGAAAATCCATATAATTCTAATCTAGAACGATCTGATTACGGTGTTTTTGGCGATACTTCTGAATCATCAGTACAAAGTGCTAGTGATGAAGATGATTCATCATCACAACAAACACTAAGTGTTTCAGAAACATCATCTCCAGTAATAACTACTGGTCAAAGTTTAACAGATGTTTGGCTTGAAACATGGATTAAATCTAGAAATTATAAACCAGGAGTACAGGGATTTATGATTGATGGTAGAACGGGAAATTTCTATGGAGCAAATATTTTTCTTACTGGTGGTACAATAGCATATGGAAAAAGTTCTTTTACAGATTCAGTTAATGCTGGATATATATTTTCTAGTGATGGTATATATATTGGTGCAGCAGGAGATTCTAATTATTTAAAATATGACATAGGTACTGCTACGTTCGCATTATATGGAGTAAATGTAGATACATCAACAATTACAAATATTCAATCAGGTTCAGAAATAGCTATACAGGGATGGCAACAAGATATGACATTTAGTGCAACTGATTATAGAATTGTGGCATGGGGAGCTGGTACTATAACATTATTAGATGGAACTACTTATTCTATTACTGGTGCTAATACTGGTAATATATCAGCACTTACTTATATTTATCTTGATATTTCATCATCTATTACAGTTTTACAAACATCAACAACACCTGCAGACGCAGTTGGATCTGGTAAAATATTAATAGCAGTTGCTCAAAATAATACAGATATAACATCACAAGCTACATATCAAGTATTTGGTGGTGATGGTGGTATTTTATTAGCAGTTGATAATATTGCTGCTAATGCTGCTAGTGTTAATGAATTCGTAGCTAATACTGCTAATATTAAGGATGCTATTATAAATAATGCTAAAATAAGTGATTTAAATGTTGGTAAATTAACAGCAGGTGAAATAATATCAAAAGCAATTACTTTATCTATAACTCCAACTGATGGAGATGTTAAAATACAGTCTGGTAAAACAGATTTTGGAGATACAACAAATGGATTTATATTAGGAATAGATGATTCAGATTCTGATAAAGTAAAATTTGAAATGGGAGGAGCAACTGATTATATTACTATGTCTAATGGTATTATATCTATTGCTGGAGCAATAACAATTAATAGTGGTTCAGGTATAGCAAATTTAACTGATGCTGGAGCTTTAGCTACTGCTGATACTGCTGATTTTGATACAGAAGTAAGCGGTGCTGAAAAGCCAGAAGATAACGCTACTTTAGGTGCTGACTGGAGTGTTGATTTAGATAATATACCTGCTACACTTGGAACTCCTAGCTCTGATGGTCTTTATTTATCAGCTAGTTATTTGGGTTATTATAAAACAGGTGCTTGGACTTCTTATATAAGAGATAATGGAGATTTTTATTTTGCAGGTGATGCTGGTTCTTCAATAGATTGGAATGTAACAACCGCATCTACTTTAACAGTAAAGGGTAAAATACAAACTGGTACTGGTTCAATTGTAAATGGGACTTATGTTGATAGTCTAGTAGCTAATAAAATAACTGCTGGAACTGGTATAATAAATTCTCTTTCTATTCTTTCAACTTTAACAATGGGAGCATCAGGAACAGATGGAACTATTCAAAGTTATGGTTGGAATGGAACAGCAAATGGTTTTCAAATTAAAGGAGGATCAACACCAAATTTTACTTTAATAGGAGGAACAATTACAGGTTCAACAATTACAGGTTCTACTATAAAAACAAATAATGTAACATATCCTTATGCTCAAATGAATGCTTCTGGAATACAAATAGCAGGACAATCAGTTTTAAACTTTATTACTTCTGCTGGACTTTCTTCTGGTCATGTTGGAGCAGATAGTGGGCAACAATTATCAGTTTATTGTCAATATAATAATCTTCTTATTGGAAGTGGTTCTGGGAGTGTTATTTCTAGTAGTAATCTTATACCAAGCACAGATGGTAGTAAATATTTAGGAAATTCAAGTTATGGATGGGAAAGAGTATATTTGGGATCATCATCAAGATATTTATATGATAACTCTGGTACATTATATTTTAATGGTAGCGCGGTCGGAGGAAGTGGGACAGTTACATCTATAGCAACATCTGGTGCTATTAGCGGAGGAACAATAACAACATCTGGAACAATTTCTCATTTAACTAGTGCAGGATATAAACACATTCCAACAGGTGGATCATCTCAACAATTTTTAAAATATAGTTCAAGTGGAACTGCTGTGTGGGCTTATCTTGGAGCAACAGCTAACGCTACAACAATAGTTCCAGGTTCTGGCACGACTAATTTAGGAGACTCAACTTATTATTGGAATACTATATATGGAGGTAAATTAAATTTAAAAGCATTAACATCAAATCCTAGTAATTATGGAGATATAGTACATTATGTTTCTGGTGGTGTTTATGCATTTAGAGGAATAACTGGTAGTTCTGGAGGTAGTTATACTGGAAGTTTTGATTTAACAGCTTATTAAAAAAATATGAACTATTTAGACAAAAAAAAATCATTAATAGAACGTAAAAATCTATACAAAGAAGATGTGGTAGATAAGAGAATGAATCCACATAAAGATTTTAACCCAAAAACATTTGACCCAATGGCAGATGATACAGAAGAATATCAACTTGCTAAAAGACAAAGAAAAGTACCTCCTACAATATTGCCAACAATGGGAATGAATCCAAAAGAATTAATTGAAGGACAGATGATTGGAATGTATGAGAGTAAGCAAGATTTATATCTTTTATTTGCTTATAAATGTAATGAATTACAAAAACAAATAGACGAATTAAAAAAAGCAAAAAAAGATAATTAATAATTAAAATATATGGCAATTAAAACAAATAAATCAGATGTAATAGCAAATTTTGTTAGATATCATGATAGACAACCTAATTCAGATGAATTAAAGGCTGGTGGATTAATAGAATATTTAACAACAAAAGCTCCTTCTGAAGTAGAACAATTATTATCAAAAGACTCTCCAATTACTGGTGGTCTTCTTTGGTCTGAATATCAAAAAACAATTCCAGCATCTACACCAACACCAACGCCTACTGATACTAAAAAACCTACTGATACTAAAAAACCTACTGATACTGATACTGATAAACCACTTCCATTTATAGCTGAAGATGAAATTAGAGAAACATTTCAAGCTTTTGGATATGAACCAGAACAAGCTGACATTGCCTATTGGTCTAGAAAAACAGAAGATAGATTAGATGATATGGTTGAAAAATTAAATGCTAGAAGAGAAAAGGAGGTAGAAGTAGGTCAAGAACCAGAATCTATTAATTGGGCTGGTAAAACACTTGACCCTAGTACAACAACAATTAACGCTTTAGATAAAACTTGGCTTTTAAAATTTGAGACAGATCCAGATGGTGCTGGTCCACAAACATCAGCAACAATTTTTCTTGTTAATGGAGACGATAAAACAATGAGACCATTTTTAAATGAAGAATCTTTTAATAATTACATGAAAAGTGTTGGTCGAGAAGATGTTACTATCGATAATGCAGCTGAAACTGGATTGATTACATTAGCTCCTATTGAATTATTATCTAATGGTTTAGCTTTATCGGCTGATAAAGGATATCAAATCATGACTAATGATAAAGGAGTACAAGCTGATGGAACATATATAGAACAAGAAACACCATTTGATTCAACTCAATTACAACATAGATATGGTAATACTAGAAATGAAGAAGCTGAAAAAGTTGCTTTAAGTTTATTAGATAACGAAAGTGGAGGAATACTTACTATGTTAAAATCTGCTGGACAAGCTAGTGGTGTATCACCAGAGCTTATTGATGAGATATCAAAAGACCATAATATAATGGGTCTTTATATAGACGCCTTAACATATGGTGGTTATGATATACCAAATATTATTCAAGACATGATTAGAAGACAACAAGTTAAGGACGGTAAGACTGAGTATCAAAGCAAGGTTGTTATTGATCCACTTCAAACTGCTTCTGAATATTATAGTACACCCCAGGGGGGTGTCATAGCGACAGATATTAATCTTAAGGTTCCTGGATTTTTAGGTGATATGGACATGGAAACACTTAAAGGTTTATCTATCTTTCAATTACCACAAGAAGCGTTTGATACATTAGTTCCCGCATTTGATCCTACATCAGAAGCTGGAAAAGCTGCTATGGAAGCTATTGAGGCAAGTCATTATGATATATTATTAGAACAACTAAATGCTACAACTGAACAAGAAAAAGCATTAGCTGACTTAAATTGGACAACATTCCAAGATGATTTAGCTAAAAAATATAAAATTAATATTAGCGATAATGCTGTTGAGGCTTGGGGTCAATTACAAACTATGAAATCATCATATGGTTCTAGTGGTGCTCAAAGTAGTGGAATGTTTAATGAAGCACAAGACAAAATGTTACAAGCTGTTAGAAAAGCAGATGAAAGATTAAGAGAAGAAAAATTATCTGAAGAAAAGAAAACAGAAGCTACATACTTAATGAAATCAGGAACAGCTGAACAAATAAATACTTTCTTAAATTCACTTACTGACACAGATGAAAAAGCAGCCTTTGAAAGATATTTTGAACCTAGTGATGAAATAAAAGAATATTTTAGTATTGATAATCTAAAAGCACAATTTCCAACGTTAACAGACGAACAAATTAAACAATATAGTGAATCTTTAATAGACCCTGAATCTGGAGCATATAGAAGTCAGCTATATCAAAAATTATATGAAAATAAGTATGGTCCTATTCAAGTTCCAGAAGCTGGTGTAATACCAGGAAAAGAAGCATATCAAATGGGAGAAGTATCTTATGACGAAAATGGAAATTTAAGTGGTTATGGAGCAATGTTTGAAGCAGAAAAGAAAAAAGCAGAAAAAGAAAAAGAATTTGTAACTGGACGACCATTTGATGCTGTAACTGCTAAGCCAACAATACCTACTGTTCCAACAACTTCATCTACAACTGTTAATAAAGATGGATTAACAATGGCAGAAGCTAATGAATCAAAATATTGGAAAAATGGTAAATATGTTGGAAATACTACTACTACGCCAACACCAACACAAATAAATAGTCCAATAGTAAATACACCAACAACAACATCAGCTATATGGGTTGATCCAGCAACTGGTAATACAACAGGAACTGGAATTGGTATGCTTGAATCCGATTATAAAAAGCAAAAGAAATTAAATAAATTATAATAAAAACATATGCCAATACAATATCCGTTGAATAAAAGTTATACTCCTAAAAATGAATTATACAATAAAATGATAGACGTATCTCAGTCTTTAGGAAAAGCGACCAGAGAAGCTACTCCAGCTCCTAGTCCTACACCAACATCAGCCCCTCAACAAACAGGAGGTATTTCGCAATATCAAAATATACCTAAAACTTTATCTGATTTAGGAACTCAAACTACTCCTTATGGCGGTTCTACTCGTTATGAACCAGGAGGAACGCATATGGGTGTGGATATAGCCAATAAAATGGGGACACCTATCCCATCATTTACTGGTGGTACTGTTACTGACGTTAGGACTGGGAAAGTTCAGGGGGATAAAGGATATGGAAATTATGTTATAGTAACAACGCCTCAAGGTGAAAAAGTTAGATATTCTCATTTATCAAATAATTTTGTTAGTGTAGGGCAAGAACTTAGTAGTGGTGATGTTCTTGGTACTATGGGGAATACTGGATCAACTTATTCTCAATTTAAAAATGGAACAGGAAGTCACTTAGATTTAAGGATACAGGACGCCTACGGAAAATTTATTTCGCCGATTTCTTATATAAGTAGTCATTAATAATTTTATGAAGAAAAGTATTCCAATTAAAAAGATTTGTAAATATTGTAATAAAGTATTTTTTGTTATTCCTTGTCATTCAGATGCTAAATTTTGTTCTCATGATTGTTATAGTAAGAGCTTAGTTAATAAAAAAAGAGAACCTCTTTCTAAAAATACAAAAATAAAAATAGGTTTAGCAAACAGTGGTAAAAAAAATGGAATGTATGGTAAAAAAACATGGAATAAAAATACTAAAGGAATGGTAAAAGAAAATAGTGGTAGTTTTAAAAAAGAACAAATTCCATGGAACAAAGGAAAGGGTAAATTTAAAGAATGTTTATATTGTGGAAAAGAAATGTGGGTAGAAAATTCTTTATTAAAAAGAAAAAAGTTTTGTTCTAGAAAATGTAATAATTTATTCTGGAAAGGGAGAAGGAGAAGTAATAATATTGGAAAAAATAATTGGAATTGGAAAGGTGGCATAACACCTCTTAAAATAATTATTTGGAAATTATTAAAAAGTAAAGCATGGAGATTATCTATATTCGAAAGAGATAAATTTACTTGTCAAATGCCTGGATGTAATAAAACAACAAGTGTTTTAAATGCTCATCATATTATAATGTTTTCAGAAATATTAAAAAGAAATAATATTAAAACACGAGAACAAGCATTAAATTGTGAAGAGTTATGGAATATAAATAATGGAATTACCCTTTGTGAAAAGTGTCATAAAAAAATTAGAACACACGAAAATGAATATATTAATCTATTTAATGAAATCATAAAGTTTAAATATCTTAAAGATTAGGAATTAATAAATATATGTTAAATAACAATCAACAATCAACAAAATCTGCCAACATTAAGGCAGTGATGAACAATCCTAAATTGTCTAAACTGATTCAAGATGCTTTAAAAGCACCATTAGGAAGTACGATAAGGCAAAAAGCTAAGTATGTTTTTGCTTCGTTAGACAAAACAAGACAAAACTATCTCAACGACGGGATGGGTGGTTCACCATACGAATCTTTAGGTATGTCTAGTGCTGCTACTGGTCAAACACCATCAGCAGAAACTTATTTAAATAAACCAGTAACACCACAACCAAATACTATACAACCAGTTACACCAACAGATACAGAAGATGTTAATAGACAAAATTTAGCATCACCATATCCTGGTGCTCCTATAGCACCATATCCAGCGCAACAAGAAAGAGTTGACGTAGTTCCTGGGTTACCATTAGCTACAAAAAAGACAACAACTGGAATAGAACCTCCATATGGTATGACTAGCGAAGGAATACAAAAATGGTATCAAGAAAGTCCAGAAGATGTTAATAAATGGCTTAGTAACGTTACCGGGATTAGTTCTGAAGACTCTGTAACTAGTGATGGGATAGTATCAAAACCAGATAGTATGCCAACTGACATGTGGTCTAGTCTTAAAGAGAACGTTGAAGGTCAAGTTGGATCTGAATCATGGGGATATTACGCATTACCTAAATTAAAAGAATGGTTTCCTGATATTCCAGAAGAAGATTTACCAATCGGAGCTATTTGGACAGATGAAATACCTGCTATTAAAGAAAGACTTGATGATGAATATAAACTTAATGAACTTTTAGATAATGTTAGTAAGTTAGATAGTCAAGGATTAACTATTGAAGATGATTTACAAGCATATGTTAGAGGAAGAGACCAATATATAAAAGATATCAATAAAATGATAGATAATGTTAATAATGTTTATACTGAAAGAGATGTTTCTGACCCAAGAATTAGAACTATGCTAGATAAATATAGAAATTATTTATATATGTCAAAAGGTAGACAAGAAGTAAGATATACTGATTATGTTAATCGTTCTATTACAGAACATGAGGCTAGATTAGAAAGAGCTACTGATACATATAACTCTAATTTAAAACAATTTAATTCAGCATTAGCTGATGAAAAAGACATGACGGAAGAAAGATATGATATGTATAGTAGTATGTTAAAAGATATGTATAATAGTCTTGATGATAGAGAAGAAGAAATAAAAAAGATTAGTGATAATGAATTAGCTAAATTAGTTAGTGACTTAAAGAATGCTAATGATATTAAAGACTTATTAGCTGAGTTATCTGGAGAAGATACTGGTTTAGGATTTGATTTAAGTGCTGCTAATAAAACTAAATCTTTAGCTAATTATCTTGCTGCTAATCCTGATAATACAGTAAAGTATACAGCTGAATGGAACGCTTTAAGCGATGCTGAAAAAGTTACTTGGATAACAGGTAGAGATAAAGGATACTCTGATATGGTTAGAACTATTAAAAACTTACAAGATCATAATTATAAAAGAGAATCTATAGAAAAGATGATTAAATATAAAAATTATAAACTTAGTGAATTTTCTGATATAATGGATGGCTATGAAAAAAAGAAATTTAAGAGTGTAGATTATTTAGAAGATGATGATGGTAATAAAATTAAATTTTAATAAATTAATATATGGCTTTCAATATAAATAATTTAATACCTAGTTGGCTTAAGAAAAAAAATGACGAACAAGAAGCTTCAATTAAAAATGATGCTCCATTGGGCTTTTCTAGTGCTGCTACTGGTCCAACACCATCTGCTGATAAATATCAAGAAAGTATTAAACCTAAGAATATTTCTGATAGTCTTGGTAGTTTTTTAGATAGAGGAAAACAATATTTAAAAGATGAACAAGTACAATCAGTAAAAACTGCTAAACAAGTAAAGTCTGGAGAAGTACCTAAAGCTACATTACAATCTGAATTTTCTAATGTTAGAGAAAAGCTTTCTCCATTCTTTTCTAGTATTAAAGAAAAGGCAACTCCAGTTATTGGTGATATTAAAAATTTAGTTAGTAATGTTGTAGAAAAAGTAAAACAAAGTGATCAAAAACAATTAGAATATTGGAGAATACGTCTTGAAGAAGGTGATTCTGAAAAAGCAAAAGAATATAAAAGTAAAATACAAGAAGATAGTAGAGAAAAATTAGTTGAAAATATTAGAAAATTACAGAGTCCAGAAAAAAGATATGATAATAAGCTTAGTGCTATAGATAAAGTAATAGATGTTATTGAAAGACCAAAGCAATTAGCTCCTTTCATAGCTGGAGTTGAAGAAGCTAAAGTATTTACTCCATTATTAATGGCAGCTAATAGACTTAATAATGAAACAGCAACAGCTGAAGACGTTAAATTGTTACAAGAATATGTTGATAAGAGTTCTATGGATAAAACATTTGGATATAATGTTTTAGATATTATATCTATGATGCCATCATTTGCTGGAGAACTTTATATGACTGCTGGAGTTGCTACTGCTGGACGAACAGCTACAATGAAAGTTGCTAAAGAAACATTAGAAAAATTATTAACTAAAAATGGAAAAAAACTTTTAGAGAAAAAAGCTGTTAAATTTGGTTTAAAGACAACAGCTGAACTTGGTGCTAGAACATTACAAACTCCTGTTGCTGGTGGTACACGAATTCTATCTAGTACTTTACAAAAACAATTAAGTACTTCTTTAGAGGGAGAAAAAGAAGATTTATGGTTATCTGCCACCAAAGCATTTGGATCACAATGGGTTGAAACAGTATCTGAATTTACAGGTGGAGCATTAAAACCATTAAGTAAATATGTTAAGAATAAAGCACTTGGAACCGCTTTGTTTAGTGCTTTTAAGAAAACAAATCCTTTAGCTAAAGCTGATGATTTAGCACGTATTGTTAATAGAATGGGATATAATGGTGTTATTGGAGAAATGTTTGAAGAAAGAGTTGCTGATGTTGGTCATGGAATATTATATGAACTTGGTCTTGGTGATCAAAAGTTTAGTATTCCAAGTGGACAACAATTATTAACAGAATTATCAGCCTTCTCAGTACCTGGTGCTGCCGTTACTGCTATTAACAAATTAGATCCAACGTTAAGTAAAGCAAAAAAAGCATTAGATAATATTAATGTAGGTTTAAATATAGAAGATGTTAGTGATAAAGAAGATAATATTATAAATACAAGTGATGGCAAGATAGACGGTGAACGGCTTCGTCTTCTGAAGCAAGAAGCTGAGGTATACCCATCCGCGGAACAATTCATTGAATCTATGCAGGGTAGCGACCTAATAGACAGCCAGTTAACAGATATATATAGTCTTATTCAGAATGAAAAACCAATAATTGAAAAAGAGACAAAAGAAAAAGAACCATTAAAATTTGATGATGGATTGGGTCTTAATCTGGATGAAAAAGAATTAAAAAAAGCTGGTATAGGTGTAGAGGCTATGGGGTTTGATGAGAGTGCTGATGTTATGACAATTAATGGAGAACCAGCTATTGGATATAGTTTTCTTAACGGTAATCTAGCTGGATTTTCTGTAGCAGAAAAATTTAGAAAAAAAGGAATTGCTACAAATTTCATAAAAGATTTATTAAAAGAAAATAACGGTGTTATTAAAGTAGAAGATGCTAATGAAAATATGTTAGCAGTTCTTAATAAAGTTGGTAATGTATCAAAACCAGATGGAGCTGGTACTGTTACAGTTACAGAATTTAAACAAGAATATATTGTAGAAAAAACAGATATAAAACTTGAAGGATTAAAACCAGAAGAAATACAAGAAGGAACAGAGGTTGTCTTTCATAATATTAAGGGTGGAAAAACTATTGGTCTTAAAGATAAAGTATATACAATAAAAGGTTCATTTGGAGAAGGTAAAAAAACCAAAATAGAATTAATTGATGATAAAGGAAAATCTCTTTGGACAACAGCTAATGGTATAGAGTTAGCACCAAAAGAAGCCCCTATGAAGCCACAGGAAGCCATTAGTGAGGTTATAGAGCCAAAGGTGGATAAAGTATCAACTAAAGTAGAGCCTTTAGAGATAGAGGCGAGAAAGTATAAGACTGCTATAAATATTAAAAATATAAAACAATTAGATAAAGGTCAAGATGAAAATAGATTTGAAGCTGTTATAGGTAAAAGTGGCTATTTAGAATGGACTGTATCTGATGATAAAAAATATATTTTTTTAGAGGGAATAAATGTTGGTAATGAAAAAGGAAGTGGTATTGGTATTGGAGCTATTAAATCATTATTTAATAAATACCCTGAAGCAAATACAATAGAAGCTTTTGCTTCTACACCAGAAGCATCTTCATTTTTTAAAAAAATAGGTGCTTTACAAGATAATGAAAAACTAATAGATGTTACAAAACCAAATAATATAATAATTAAAAAATCTAATCTTCAAGATATCTGGAATAAAGCTAATAAAGCAACTACCCAAAAAGAAAAAGTAAAAGAAGTTGTAGCCGAAGAACCAAAATCAATTAAAGAAGTTTCTGAAATAACTGGTATACTCGAGCCAAACGTTCGAAGGATTTTAGGTGTGGGAGCTAAAGATGGAACATTTACTAGAGTAGATGATGGTGTTTATGTTTTAACTAAAGATGGTAAGGATATTGCTTACATTGAAACTGGTAATGCCTTAGAAGCTTTACCAAGGCTCGCTAAGCAAGGTTTCAAGGCAGATATGATATTCTTAGACATTCCATACAAAACACCCGCTGTAACGGGCGGAAATCGTGGTGTTAAGTATAACACTATATCAGTCGATGAATTTAATAAAGTTCTAGAATCTGTTGAACAAATAGCTAGAAATGACAATACTCCAATTATATACATGTACTCTCAAGCAAAGTCTGGACTAAAGGCTATGCAGAAGTATACCGATCAGTTCTTGGGATATAATTATAAGCCAGTATCTAAAGGTGGATACACAAAACTACAAAAGGATGGTGTAACACGGGTGCGTAATATGCGTGGCAACATTATCGAACCAGAAGGAATAATCTTGTTTAATAAAACAGGAGAGTTTGACTTGGATGGAAATGATTTAAACTTCAAATTTATTAGACCACGTGGTTATCAAACAGAGAAATCAGCAGAAATGCTTAAAGAGATAGTTGAAATGACAACCAAAGAAGGCGATGTGGTGTTAGATCCATTCGCCGGAAGTGGTGTAACAGCAGAACAAGCTGTAGCGACCGGTCGTAAGGCTGTAGCTATTGAGCAAAGTCCTGAAGCAGTTGAGAAGTATATTAAACCAAAGATAGCCGAGGCTGTTAAAAAAACCAAGGATATTCCAGTAGACGAAGAAGTTAAAAAAGAATTAAGAAAGGCTAAAGGGCTTTCAATAAGTGATATCTTAAAAAAATATCCTAATATTAATTTAAAGAGAGATGTTCCAGTAAAAGATATACATGGAGATAAATCAATAATAGATAAAGGCGAATCATTAACACCATATGAGCTTAAAGGCAATAAGGTGCTTCTTCAGGATGGGGAAACATATATTGTATCTAAGAATCAATATCAAAATCTTAGAGGAAATGCTGTGGTTGCTGAAGCGAAAGAATTTGCACCAGAGTTGAAGGAAACATTAGAAACAATAAAAGGTGCTGAAAATATTGTTACATCATTCCAAATGGATGATGAAGGTACATATAATGAATTACCAGATAATGTTAAGAAAATATTAGATAAATATAGTAGTGAAAAGGGTGATTATGAGAAAAACGATAAAATGATTAAAGAATTAGAAAAAATTGGATGGACAGCTGATTATAACTTAGAAGGAGAAATTACAGAATTATCAAGAAGTTTTACCAAGTCCGATATAGAAAGTGTAAAGACTGACGACTATGGACAAGGTAGTTGGATTGTAAAGTTTAAAGGTAATAAAGATACTGTTGATTTTCCATTAAGTAAAGCAGATGATAAAGCAGAAGCTATTGATTATGCTATTAATGAAATGTCAGGAGATACTACTAAATACGCTAATTACCAACTTCCTAGAGGAAAGAAATATAAAGAAATATTAATTCAAGCACCAGAAAGAAAAGATTTAGCCAATATTCCATATTCAAAAGCTACTGATGAACAAAAGTCTAATTTTTATGGATTTAAATCATCTCATTGGGATGAATCGAATGTATTAGCTCACGTTAGACTTAATGAAAGAGATTATAAAGGTAATAAAGTAACATTTGTAGAAGAAATTCAAAGTGATTGGGCTAGAGAAGGAAGAGATAAGGGATTTATTAAAGATACTACTGGGTGGACTGCAAAACAAAATACATCAGAAGCATTGTCTAAAAATCTATGGTTTGTAAAAGACGAAAAAGGAGTTAAGGTTGCTGACATGGTCGCACCAGATGCTAAGACTGCTATCAACGGAGCAGCTAAGGGCGTCCCTAGCAACCCTCTGCTAAAAAATTGGCAAGAATTATCAATAAAAAGAGCATTACAAGACGCAGTAAATAATAATTCTGCTTATTTTGCTTGGATTAATGGAGAACAAACAAGTGCTAGGTATAATTTGAGTACGCAAGTTGATGGCATAGAATGGTATAAATCAAAAGGGAATAAAGGTAAATTAATAAATATAACACCAAAAAGCGGTACTGATTTTAATATAGTTGTAGATGATAATGGAACATTAATAGAGGCTGGAAGAACTGGATGGGAAGGTAAAAAATTAAACGAAGTATTGGGTAAAGGATTAGCAGATAAGATAATGGAAGATGAATCTGGAAATCTATCTGGTGAAGGACTTAAATTTGGTGGTGAATGGGCCGCTAACCTTTATGATAAGCAAATTAAAAGTATTGTTGAAAAAGTAACTGGTGGTAAGGTTGAAAATATTGATATGGGGTTGCCTATAGATAAAAGCGAAAATAGTTTTAAGATAATTAAAGATAGTGCTATTAATAAAAAAACACCACCTATTTTTAGTGATTTTGAAGATGACCTTACTCTTGATAATATAAAGGTTGGTAAAACAATAGGAGTAATATCAGCTGGAGAAATAGCTGATTCTCCTAAGATATATATTATCACTGATGTTATTGGTGATGGTAAGTTTAAAGCTATACCTAAAGATACATTTAAAAGAAGACAGATAGCTGGTCAAGAAAATATAGACCCAAGAGCAGAATTAACATTTGATATTTCCACCAAGAAAACTATTCAACAAGGTATTAAACTAACTCCAGAAATTAAGGCAAAAATTAGTAGTGAAGCTCCACAAATCAAGAAACCAAGTGGAAAAGAACCTGCTAAAATTATTGAAGCTATAAAGAAACGACCTAAAGCTATTAGTGTTGAAAAAATTACTAAGGCTATTAAAGAAAGACCAGGAAAAGTAAAAATTACTAGACCACCTTCTTTAAGAAAACTTGGTGTTAAACCTACGGTTGCTGCTAAGATTACTACACTTAAAAGTGGTGAGAAGATTAGCGAAACAAAAGAAGATGTAGCACTGAAAAAGAAATTAAGATTAGAAGCTAGGGCTGCTAGACTTGGTTATAAAAAAGGTTCTAGAGAAACACGAGAAAAAATAGTTGAAAAACTAAAAAAGACTCAAACAGAAATTAAAAATATTAAAAAACAGATAATTGATTATGCTAAAGAAAATCTACCAGTATCAGAACAAGGAAGATTAATTAATACTGTTACTAGAGCAACAAATCAACATAATTTAATTAATGCGTTTATTAAAATTGATAATATAGTAGATCAAGTTACTAGTAAAAAACTTACTTCTGAAATTAAAAAAACATTAGAAAAAATTACTAATTCAAAATTAATTGCTGTTGATTATAAACAAAAAATAAATGATATTATGTCTGGTATAGAAATACCAGGACATACTATAAAAACATTAGATAAGCTTCAAAAAACAAAAGATTATATTGAAAATCAAAAGAAATTAGGTATAGATGTAGCTATGCCTACTAAAGTACTTGATGCGTTAAAAGTATTAGAAAGAAAACCATGGAAAAAATTATCATTGTTAGAAAAAGAAATATTATTAGATAAACTTGAACTTTTAGAAGAATTAGGTAGAACAAAATGGTCATCATTAGTAAATATTTATAATAATGAAAAAGAAAACAAAAAGAATGAATTAATAAATAATACATTTTCTATTGAATCTCATCCACTTATTAGAGAAAATATAGAAGGTTTAACTACTGGACAAAAATTCAATAACGTTTTTCCAAAAATTCTTAATCAAGCACAAAGAATTGATTTATCTCTATTACCAATGGATCCAGCTTTTGATATGCTTGATGGGTCAGTTGGTTATATTGGAAGTAATTATAAAATATATAAAGCAACATTAGATAGTGACTTCGGTGGTTATTTAGAATTAAAGGATAAATATGCTGATAAATTATGGAATTTAGCATTTAAATTAAATCTAAAAAAGAAAAATTTTCGTAGAATTGGTGTTTATGCTGCCTTACAACAAAAAAATGGAAGAGAAAAGCTTATTCAAAATAATAAATTTAGTCCTGAAGAAATAGATGAGGTTGTTTTGACTAAAGATGAAATGGGTTTCTATAATACAGCTAGAAGAAATATGGAAGCATTACGTCCATTAATTGAACAATACATGAGGGTTGTCTGGAACAAACCTTTTAAAGCTGAAGAGAATTATTGGCCAATGCATAGTGAATTTGATGCCGACTTATTAGATGGTGCTCCAATTGAAGAAAGATTTGGAGATGCTTCTGTTAATTTTTTGAAAGACGCAATGAAGACAAAAAAAACAGAAATGGGATTCACAAAAGAACGTAGAGGTGTTGGAAAAAGAAAGATGAAAATAAATGCGATGGAAGTATATCAAACCCACATGGATAATGTAATATACATGTTAACTATGGGTCGTAATATAAAAATGCTTTCTGAAATAGCAAAGACTAAAGAATATGAAAATGTTGCTGGAGATTTTGGTACAAAAATGGTTAGAGATTGGATGGGTTTAATGGCTACTAAAGGTGGAAAGCTTGGAGCACAACAAATAAAAATATTAGATATATTAAGAAAGAATGCTGGTGTAGCAATTCTTGGATTTAAGCTTTCTTCAATTGCTATTCAGCCAACAGCTATATTTGATGGTATGGCTTTTATAGGTAATTATGCTCCACGAGCAGTATATGATTTACATACTGGTCCAAATAGTAAAGAGTGGAAAGAATTTTTAATAGAAAATTTTCCAGAATATAAAGGTAGATCATTTGATGACCCATCATTTACTGAGTTATCAGAAGCAGAAGCATTAGCAAAAATACAAGAAATAGCATTTAGACCATTAAAGAAATTAGATAAAATGACAGCAGCTCCAATTGTAATGGGAGCATATAGAAAATATCTTGATGATAATAATATTCCAATGGATTTTGATAAACCAAATAATGATGCTATAGAATATGCACAACTTATATTAAGAAGAAGTCAGGCTTCAGCATTCTTTAAAGATTTACCAATGGCTGTATCAATGGGTAGTTTAACTGGAAATGTATCATTAGATAAAGCAATTCTTCAATTCCAAACATTTATGCTTGGAAGATGGAGTTGGGTTAGACATGATTTATTAAGACATGATCTAAAAATTCCAGATATTGTTGGTGGAGCTAAATATGCTACTAAAGAACGTGAATATAAAAAAGCAACGCAAAAATTAATGGCGTTGATAATGGCTACATTAGCTAGTGTTGGTATAAGAAGAGGAATAAAAAAAATAATTGATTTTATAACTGGTTCTGAAAGTCCTGTTGAATCATGGACAACTGATATGATACAAGAAACGTTAACAAATATACCATTTCTATCACAAATTATTAGTATGTCTATATATGATGGAGGTATGTTTCCAGTAGGTGATATAAGTAAAACAGTTATTAAAGAAGGTTATGCGTCTATAACAGGAGAAGGTAAAAAACAAAGTACAAAATTAAGACATTGGATTAAATTCATGACAGCGCTTGGTGCAACTGGAGGTATTCCTGGTATGATTCAGCTTAGACAAATATTAACTGGAATGACATATCAAATGAAAAATGGTAGCTCTAATTATGGTTCTACATCAGATATAGATAAAGCTATGAAAGCATTAGACTCCTCTTTCTCTAGTTCAGATATAGATAATGCTATGAAAGCATTAGATGATATATTTGAATAAAATTATTATTCTTCTGGTGATGGCAACATTAAAAAATGGACTAAAGTAAGAACAACTACTAAACCAACAATAACGAGGGCACCCCAATAGTGACCCTCGTGTATTGCGTTTGTAAAGATAATTGCTAACATTATTAATACTATTTCCATATACTATGAATAAATTTTTTTCTTAATTTTTTCATCTTCTTCTATTTTTTTAATTTCTTTTTCTAATTCTTTTCTTTTATTAAATTTACAAGCGGGACATTTATAATTTTCCCACTTTTTTATATCTGTTTTTGGATTAAATTTTAATTTTGTTTTTTTACCACAATTTTGGCATATATAATAAGGAAAGTCCTCTATTTTTGCTTGTTTTCTATAATAAATAATAAAACATTTTCTACAACAAAATTTATGTCTATATGTTATTGGTACAAATGTATTACCACAAATTAAACATTTTCTTAATGACATGTGGATTGATATTAATTTTTTAAGCTGTTCCCATGTGTGAATATTCATTAAGAATACCTTTTTGTAAACTCTTTAGTGAATTAATTTTTTGCTCGATATTATCTAAGTGAGCTTTAGCAAATATTAATGTAGCTGATTCTGGAGTAGCCGCTGAAACTACTTTAGCTTTAGCATTTGATATTGGCTTTCCACTCTCTTCAATCCTTTCCTCAACAATAGAAGCAATTCCGTTAAACTTGATTAATGCTTGAGCATGATTTAAATTAGCTTCTGTAAAATATTGTGCTAATCTAGCTATAACTATCCCGACTCCTTCACCAGTTGTTACTCCAGAGGCATAATCTTTGATAAACTCTTCATACTCAATTTGATACTGTTCTTTTTCCATAAATTTATTATTAATTAATTATTATTTATTTTTTCCATATACACCTTCTAGAATACTCTTATCTTTTCCCGATGACATAAGATAACTAATATTTTTAGTTATAATTTCATCTAATATATGTTCTCCGCATTTATCAAAATCCATTTCTTTATATAAATTCTTAAATGCTTCCATATCTTTTAGCAAGCAGTGGTTACCTGCACCACGCCCACCTTTATGAATTGGATCTAAATGCATTTTACCAATCATTTTTTCTGCTGCCATAGCATTCCTTATATTATCCCAATTAATATCAGAAGATGTATTTTTTGCTAAATCATAAAGCATATTCATAAATATAAGCTTTACATAAAAAAAGCAATTTCCTCCATATTTAATAAATGATGCTTCTTTAGCTGAACAAATAAGACTGTATGGTGCTTTTGGTAATATATCTAATATCTCTTGCGCCTTTTTTTTATAATTATCATCTAATACAGGAATACCAATAATATTTCTTTGAGGATTAGAAACATCATATTCTGCGGTTGATTCTGTTAAAAATTCAGGAGAATGAAATATATAAATCTTTGGATATTTTTTTTGTAATAAGTTAGTTACTTTTGGTAATATTGTAGACTTAATAACAGCAATATTACCTTCACCAATTAGACTTAATACATCTTCTAATATATCATAACTAAATCCTTCTGGTGTAGTTGGAGTTGGTACGGCTATAAAAGTTATATAGCAATCTCTAATTTTATCTTTATTCTCATTATATGGTGGTTCTAGAGAGTAACGAATAACTTCATATCCTCGTTCTTCGAAGTTAGTAGACATATTACCACCAATAAATCCAGTACCTATTACGCCTATAGTTAATTTATTAATTGTTTTTTTCATATTTTTTTTATTTATTTATAAAAACTTTTCTAAATATTTAATAGGGTCTTCTTCTAAAACCATTTGTTTTATTTTTGATGTGGACACTTACCATAATAATATCTTGCTGAATTACAATTTTGGCACATAACTTTGTAGTTTCTTTTTGGAAAATTATTACTTTTAAGCCATCTATAAAATGCGTGACCTCCTCCAGTAAATCTTCTTTCTAAATAACCATCATTATCCATATGGTCTATTCCTAAAAACTTTATTTCTGTTTCTCCGCAACACTTACATTCTATCCCACCATAATGCTCTAGAACTTCTTTTTTTAGTTTCATTCTGTATTTGGCATTCATTTTTTTTTCTCTTTCTGGATTATTCTTTTTCCACTCTGCCCTTCTTTTTCTAAATTTTTCTGGATTTTTTTTGTAAGCCTCTTTAGCTTTTTTTCTCTGGCACTTCTTACACTTATAATGTTTGACTGGTGTCCCGTCTTTGTTTACTTCTTTTTTACATAGATAGCATTTCATATATTTGGTATTACTTATTATAAGTTAATAATACCATATCTATAAGAACTTTGCAAGATACTCTATCGGATTATCACATAAAACTAATTGTTGGAGGTGGTATTGAAAACCGTGTCTTATTGTTTGATATATTTTACCATCAAAAGTTTCTTTTAAAATATTTTTAAGATTAAGATTAGTATTAATTTCTTCCTCTCCCCAAAATGCTTTAGCGAAGTCGTGAGAGAAGATTACAGATAAACTAATACCACGAACACCATATTTTAAATGATACTGTCCTTCTGTCCAACCATTCTTTACAGCTTTCTCAATAACCTTTTTAAATATTTCTTTATTTGTCATATATATTATACGTTTATTTTCCATGTAGTAATAATACCACGATCTTTAGTTATTAAACACATCATTTGTTTTGGTGTTTCAAAATCAGCACCAATCTTAATTGCGAATGAGTTATATCCAACAAGTGATCCATTACACATAAAGTTACCACCATCTTTACATTGATGGAAATGACAGAAAAAATCATAATCAACCGCTTTAGCTTTATTCCATTGAGCTATTTTTTTATTAGCAGGAATAAATATTCCACCTATTCCACCACCATATCTAATAGCATGACCATGATGAAATCTACATCTAAAATCAAAAATATTAACATATTTATGGTAACTATCATTAATTATAAAATTAATATCAGGATTATTTTTCTGTATATTAGCATACATATATGTTTCCAAACTATTTCCAGCTTCAGTAGAAACTCTTTGTTTTTCAGTTATTCTAGAATGATTTCCTACATTACATACGCATGTTATCTTAATATCAATATTTTCTTTTATATAATTAAGAACAGTAGCTAACATATTTTGAGCTTCTAACATAGCAGCCATTACACTTAATGAGTTACTCTCCATTAATTCATCATGAATATTACCTCCTATAAAATCTCCACCTAACTGAATAACAACTTCTTTTATATTAAATACTTTATTCCAATTATCATTAATTACTTTAACTACAGATTCAGCAAGTTTTTTTGACCTTTTACGTGCAATAGCTATATTAAATTCATTTAATCCATTTGTCTGTTCTTTAGTAATAATTTCATCAGCATGCCAATCAGATATTTGAACAACAACAGCAGCATCTCTTGGATTAGATTTAGATGATTTAATATTATAAACCTTATATTTTTTTGTTAAATCTACTATTGCTTCATTATTTTTTTTAAGAATAATATTTTCTTTAAGAGCATTAGTTAACTGCTTTTTTATAATAGTACTATCTTTTTTCTCTTTAAATTCTCCAGCAACAGATTCAACTGATGCTTCATTTTTTTGAAGTCTAAGTCTAGCACGTTTATTACGTACTGAATCTTCTGTTTTTTTCATTTTAACAGCTATTTCATAATCTGTATCACCATTAGAATGAAACTTTTTTAACTTTTTTTCTTCATCTTTTGTCCAAATTCTTTGATTTGACATATATTTTTATTTATTATTTATGTTATTATCTACCGTGAACACCTGGATATAAATTAGAAACCTTGTCTGATTGCCAAAATTCTTTAGTATCTACATTCATAATAGTTAATTTTCCTTCCCAGCCTCCACCAGTATCTAGAAACCATACATTCTTATAATTAGCAGGATATTTACTAAGATTCCATATTGATGTATGACCAACATAAACTTCTTTAAATTCTTTAATTGTTTTTAAATTATGTCTATTATCCCATAATTCTCTATCCCAACTAAGAAATTGATTATGACATTCTTCTATAGGTGTTCCTTTTTGAGAAACTCCTCCATGTACAAAACATCTCTTTTTATCATCTATATAATAATATGGAGCTTTATTTAATAAATCTCTATGTTTATTCCAAGTTTTTGGATCTCCATTTTTAAAGTAAGAAGATAATGTAGCTTCACCACCTTGCATTATCCATATAACAGGTCTAGCTCCAGTAGCTAACCAATCTAATAACCAAACGTCATGATTACCAATTACATAAATTAGATTTTTTATCTTAAATAATTCTTCAAAACATTCAACTGTATCTGGCCAACCATCAGCAATATCTCCAAGACATATCAATTTATCTTTATCATAGTCAAAATTACTTCTTTTTAAACATTGAAGAAGTGCTTTATATCCTCCATGAACGTCTCCAATTACAAATGTTTTCATATTACTTATTATCTTTTTTAGTAACCGTACTTATTGTACCGTCATCAATCTGTTTCTTTAATGTATATAAATATACATATTGATCTAGAACTTCTTCTAATGCCATATCTATTATACCTTTCTTTAACCATAAATTACCTCCATGCTCTTTTTGACCAGCTCTATATTTTTTATCAACTTTTTTTAAAAAATCTTTTTTTATATTTGATAAATGTTTTTCTTGTTTTATATTCATATTTTTATAATTCTTCATTTAATATCCTATTTATTATATCTTCAAATTGTTTTTTTGGATTATATTCTATATGATTAAATGCTTCATTACAATTAGCAAATGATTCATTAATATCGGAGTTAGGTCTCATTAATCTATCTGTTTTATATATAATATTTTTATTATCTAAATGTTTACTAAAAAGATTATACAATTGAGATAATTTTATTTTTTCATTTCCACCAATATTTAAAACACCATTATATGGTTTGTCTAATAATTTATATATTACTTCAACTAAGTCACCAACGTATGTATAACCTCTATAACTTCCTCCAGTTTCATACATTGTTATTGCTTTTCCTTGTTTTATTTGATCAATCCATTTATATACAACCATATCATGTCTTCCATTTTCTCCATAAACACTAAATGGTCTAATAATTGTATATTTTAGTTTACTATTTTTAACTAAATATTCACCAGCTACTTTAGTTACTCCGTAAACTGATATTGGATTATAAGCACAACTTTCGTTGATACCATCTTCCATGTTAGTATCTCCAAATATAGATGAACTACTAAATGATATTAATCTATCAACACCATATTTCTTACACATATCTATAACGTTTTTTGTTCCTGTAATATTTGTTGAAATATATTCATCTGGATATTCTTCTCCTTGTCTAACACCAGCTAAAGCTGCTAAATGAATTACTATAGTTGGTTGATTTAATTCAAAGAATTTATCAAGTTGATATTTGTTTCGAATATCTTGACCATTAATTAGGTCGTAGCCTATAACATCAAATCCCTCTTTTTTGAATAAAGCATACATTCTAGTACCTATAAATCCTTTATTACCAGTTATTAGAATTTTCATATATTTTCATTTAATATTTTAGTTATTTTTTTTATTTGTTCTTTAGATAAATTAAACAATCTTTTTTTTATACATTTTTTACATCCAAAAATAACAGACTCTACTTCCAATTCCTCACATTTTGGTTTACATTCAAACTTTTTCATATCCATATATTTAATAAAGACAGTTTAATTATTAGATTCCATATCTTCAATACCTTCATCTAACATTTTAGTTTCATATTCTAAAAATCTAAATGACTTAAGTTTATAAGTATTAAACTCAAACATGCTTTCTTTTCTTAGAACCATACCTTCTTCTGGAACTTTATTTTTACAAATAAAACAATCTTTTTCTGTATATTGTTCTTGTAATTTCTTTATTAATTGTTCATGCCAATGTAAATTCTGATCTAATCCGTTATTAAATTCGGAAGCAACTCCATAATAAAATAAAGGAACATATTCTAATTCATATCTTTCACAAAATGATTTTATTTCAATAGTTGATAAATTATTAACTATACCATCTTCATTAGTAAAAGTAATTCTATATATCATTAATTTATGTTCGCATTCTTCACATCCATAGTCATAAGGTTTTTGAATATAACCACCACCTTTAGTATATCCAATACATTCTCCATAAAGAGTATATCCTTTAGGAATTTTATCTTTTAGCTCTTCTTTTATTTCTCCCCATAGGTCGTATTTATAGAAGTGTTCTTTTTTAGATGTTTCGTATTCATTTTTAACTACCTTTCTTGATCCATAAACATAATCATATTTAGTATTAATAATATTAACACCTATCATTTTAAGTAATTTTTCAATTATTGTTAATTTCTTTTTAACTAATACGTTAGAAACCCAAAATGAAGTTCCATGAACTTTATAAGTAATTGATATATAATCTTCAGGATTAATTTTATGTACATTCTTTAATAAACTTTCAGTATCTGTATGAAGATGAACCTGACCTTCTACTAAACGAGATATACGTGGTTTTTTTCCTAATTTTAATCCAGGAACATGTTTAGGTGGAACAAAATATTTCTTTAATATTAACTCTTTATTAATTGTATCAAATTCTTTATTAATATGTTTAGAAAAATATGCTTCTAAGTCTATATGAGTCAATAATCCCTGTAAGGAAGTTATTGGAAATAAAACTCCCATTGATTTTTGTCCTCTTAGTCTAACAGCTCTAACACGTCCGTTATCTTCAAAGAATCCACAATGTTCATCATCTACAACTTTATTAAGATTACTATGTCTAAATGAATTATTATGAGAAAGAAATTCAGAATTTATTTGTGATTCTAATGGAAAAAAGATACAAATATCTCCTACTTTAGTATCTAATCCAACTATAACTTCTTGAAAATCAATAATAGCTATCTGAAGTTTATCAGCATTTGGATGCTTTTTTAATTGTTTAATCTTTATTACCTTAGCAAGATAATTAGGATTTGCTTCTTTTGAAATTGATAACATATTATTTTCTATTTTATTAAATAAATTTCCAACCTAATGCCCACCAAACAATAACAAGTGTAATAATTGTTGATAATAAATTTATCCAAAAATTATGTTTACCTGTTTTTTCTTTTCCGTGCTGATTAGATGCTATTAATAAACTAATAAGTAATAGCGCGTATAAAATTGTTAAACCAATGTTCATATTTTTATTGTTCTGGTATGTCGGTATTTCCGACAAGCCACAAATTATTTTCTATACCAATACAAAGTTATTTATTATTACTTTTATATTATTATATACTTATCTTGGAATCACCATTAGTTTTAATAACTGATATTTTTTCATCGAATAAATCTTTAATTTGTTCAAGATGAGTTATACAAATAACAGTGCTAACATTTTTTTGTAACATACTAACAATGCTAATAAAATTTGTTGCCGTTTCATTATCTAAAGCAAAAAATGCTTCATCTAAAATACGGAAGTTTATTTTTGATAGACTAGCAAGTGCTTCAAATATAGCATAGCTAATACGAGATTTTTCTCCGCCTGAATAATTCTGAAAATCAAATTGTTCTCCAACTTCGTTAATAATATTAATAAATAATCCCTCAATCATTACATCTTTACCGGCACCACTCTTTTGAGTTGATAGTTCAATTCTAAAATCTGATAACTTACTTAAAATATTATTAATTCTTTCTTCTAGTTCTGGTAATAAATAATCAATAACTATAGCTTTAACTCCGTTTGGTCCAAACGCTCCTTTTACAAGTTCTAATGATTCAATTTTTTCTTCAGCAGATAATAATAATTCTTTATAATGCTTTAACTTAATTTCGCTTTCAACAATTTTTTCTTTAGAATGTTTAGCTACTGCCAATAACTCTCTGTTACCAGATAGTTTCATCATTACTTCATCAATCTTTCCGTTGATCTTTATAATACTATTTTTAAGAGAACTTTCTTCTTCACTAAAATCTTTTTTTCCAACTTCAATCGTCATAATTTCTACCTCTTTTTTTAATGATGATTGAATCTTTGTTATTGATTCTAATTCTTTCTCTGCTACCTTAATATCATTTTCTATATTTTGTGCTTTAATGAGTTCTTCATTAATTTTAGATAGATCATTAATTTCATTTTTTAATAAATCATATTCAGTTGGAGTAAGTGTTAATGTTGGCTGTTTACCTAGTTCAACAACACTTTTTGCGTACTCATCCAATTTTTTCTTATAATTGTCAAATTTGCTCTGTGTGGTAAATAAAGTGTCTTCTTGATACTTTAGTCGTGTCTGGTGGTTCTCGCTCCAATTTGGGGCAATATACCCGCATTTCGGGCACTCCTCAGCCTTTTCTTTGAGTATCTCTATTATACTCTGATTAATTTCAACGAGCTTTATTTCAAAGTCTTGGACGGCTGGTTTTTCTTCTAATGCCTTAGAATAGTCAGTATTCCATTTCATCACTAAATCACGACTATTATTATAATCATCAATTTCTTTTTGTTTTACTTTTAATAGTTCTGACTTTACCTTAAGACTAGAAATATCAATAGTTGATAATGAAATTATTTTACTATTTAATTCTTTAATTTTTTCTATGTTTGTATTACTCTCTTTTAATTTATTAGCTAGTCTTTCTTTAGCTACAACAATATCAGTTTTTTGTTTATTAATCTCTTCTTGTCTTTCTGTATATTTTTGATATTCTTTTTTAAATAATTCTATTTCTTTTTGTAATCTAATTTCTTCCTTTTCGTATTCTTCTAACTTTTTAGCAACATCTTTATTAGAATTAATAAATGTTTTTTCTCCATCAATTTTAGAAAGTATAACTTCATGTTCTGTTTTTAATTCTTGTAATGAAGCTTTAGCTTTTTTAAGATAATCATCATAATCAGATGCCTTAATAATTTCTAATATTATATCTTTCTTCTTAAGAGCACTTTGTCTAACAAAGTCTTCATCGTTTTCTTGAAGATAAACAATCGAATTAACAAAAAGTACATAAGAACTTTGTAATATATTTTTTTCTAAATATTCTTGTGTTTCTTTTGTTCCATTAGTTTTTATCGAAGAAAATTTCTTTCCTTTTAATTTTTCAGATATTTTAAGTTCATGTTTATTTTTAGATGTTATAGTTCTTTCTACTTTATAAAGAGTTCCATTTTCATCATCTTCTAAAATAACAATAACTTTAGCATTCTCTGATCCATGTTTAATTAATGATTTATTATCAGAACGTCCTTTATTAAAGAATGCCCAAATAAGACCATCAACAATACTACTCTTACCACTACCACTTTTTCCATCAATTAAAAGTTTCTGATTAGCATTAAATTTAAGTTCTGTTTTTGAATGGGACAAAAAATTATTTAATTGTATCTCTTTTAATAAAACCATTTTATTTATTTATTTATTTGTTTCAATTGTTGGTGATTGTTCTAAAATAACTTCTTTTAAGAAATCTTCAATATCTGTATGATCAATGAATGTTGTTTCTAAATCAAGCCATTTAATAATATCTTCTTTTTTCTTTGGTTCTTTAAACTTAATTTCTTCTAATCTCTTTTTTATTTCAACTTTAGCTTCATTCATATCCTTTCTTGTAACTACTCCAGTCAATGAAGGAATCATAGCTTGAAATCCAACAAATATTTCTTTTTTACATTCTGGGCAGACTGTTGGTACTACTTTTTTAATGATTTGTAATTGTGAATTATCCATATTATTATTTATTATTTAATTAAAATTTCTATTCTAGGCTTTTCTTTATCTATATGTTTTCTGACTGTTGCTTTTTGTATCTGACAATCATCATGGAAAACTATGTCTTCCATAGAATCCATTGTTATTTTATGATAATTATCCCAATCGCGACGTCTTTTATCTTTAAAATATATATCTATCTCTATTTCTACATCACCTTCGAGCGGTTTTAATTTCCATTGAGATTTAACTTGCCATCTATAACTTTCTTTCATTGCTTTGCCATTAGCATCCATATATATTCTTGGACGATTACCAAAACAACAATGTTTATATAAATGATTTGTGCTTTGAGGTACTCCTTCTAATGTTAATTTTTTAGGCATATTAGTTAAAGTATATTATCTCTTAGTTTTTTTTCGCATTTACCACAAATATCATAGAAATGAGATCGATTATTAACTTTAGTTCTTACATTGCTATACCAAAAATCTACTCTAAGTTGAAAAACATTTTTATCTGAACCGCATTTATCACATTTTATTTTTTTCATTTTATCTATATAATTTAAACCAATCATTTTTATTGGTCTTTTTTTTAATTTGAATACTTAAAAATATAAATGGTAGATATATAGATAATTCTATTATTTTTTTACCATTAATAATTATTGGTCTTATTCCAAATCCTAACCAAATCAAATAATTAAATTGTAATTGTATTATAGCTCCTTCTCCCATATATTTATTTAATTAATTCAAAACCTTTCTTTAATTTATTTAAATCTACATCTTTCATCTTCGCATAAGTTTCAAGTAATTGATCAGTAGAAAATTCTAATAACTTTTCTCCTTTTTTAAAATGAACTCTTTTTCTTTCACTAGGAACTTGCTCTAATAATAAATAAGCATCGAACTCGCCAAGCTTTTCTTTTAATTCTCCAAGTTTAGGAGCGTCTAATTTTTTTGTAAGAATTACTTTAACAATATTTCCTTTATCTATTTTATCTAAATCTTTATCACTTGGATTTTCTAATTTATAAATTCCTCTTCCAGGAAGTTTTATTTGTTCTACTTCTGTTGTATCTTTATTTAATTTCCAAATATATTTTTGCGTTTCACCAACTTCATTATTAAATATACTTCCAGCTACAATTGTATTTCCTTTAATCTGTGGAGAATGAATATGACCACCAAATACTTTTTTATATTTCTGCTCTAATTTACTCTTTGGTAATACTGGTTCTGGAAAGAAATCTACTTTAAGTCCAGACTCATTAGAGGTTCCTGTTAAAGCATGATGTATAAATAAGAAATCTCCACCATCTAACATTTCCATTATCTTCTTTGAGGCTTCTGTATTATCTTCAGCATCAACTTCTGTTCTAGAAAAATATGGACAAAAAACCATACTATCTTTACATAATACTTTTCGTGTAATTATGTTCCATTTTTTATTCTTAACTTCCTCTAAGAAGTCCATAGTACTACGACCATTAGCTAATTTGTCGTGATTACCAGATAGAATATATATTTCTTTTCCATCGAAACGTTCTAAAAATCCTAATAGTTTTTTAACAATATGAGAAGAACTACTTCTAGCGTGAAATTGATCACCAAGAAATACAATAGTATTACAATCAGAAAGCGATTCGGCTATAAAATCAAGAATTTCTTTTTCTTCTTCTTTTCTACCATCACTAATATAATCAGAATATCCTAGAACTTCTTTAAAATGAGGATCTCCAATTATTCCTATTAAATTGTTATTTTTTTCTGACATAATTATTTTATTTTTTTCTTTACAATTTTAATAGTTGCTGGTTTACTAGGTTCTTCACATATCTCAAGATTTAGATATTTTAATAATTCTTTTGTAACATCAACATAACTTGCTTTATATTTTACATAAAATATAGTTGGTGGAGAATATGAATCATAAGTGTCTTTTTTTTTCCATTTAATTTGTAATAATTCTGATATTCCTTCTATTTTTTGTTCTAATTCTTTTATTTTTTTTCTATTAAACATATTTTTCATATTATAAATTTATAATCTAGTCAAGACCCTGTTAAAATTTAAATAACAGGGCTATGATTAAATTACATTGCTTCTAATTTTTCTATAATAGCTTCTAAATTGCTATTTATATAAGCTAAACCAGTCTTTTCCATTACTGCTTCCTTAACCTTAGTTTCATCAGTAACGTCAAGTTTTTCCTTAGCTAATACGATGATCTTAGCATTCTTATCTTCTTGTGTGTCTGGAAAAACGTCATTAGCAGTAAGCTCTTGTCCTTCTTCTGTCAAATCAGCAATGCTATTATCTGACTCATTATTAGTGCTTGGATTAGCCTCTTGTTCTTGTAGCCATTCTTGATCTATAGCATCTTTATTAGAGAATACTTGAACAATCTTAGCAGCACTTTTGGTAGGACTTTTAGATGGTCTTTCTTCGATGTATTCGAATTTAACAATTTGACCAATGTTAATATTACGCATTTGTGCGTCAATGGCTGGCTTTCCACCAACATTCCAAAACTCTCCATTATCTTTTTTAATTTCGTAACATATTTGTATGTTACCACTAGCAGGATTAGTTTGTTCGAACTTTCTTACATAAGTACCTTGAATATTATCTCCTACGTTTTCTAATTTCCACCAATTAGCCTTTACGGCATCGGTGTCTTTAAAATTGTAACTCATAATTTTTTTTAGTTAGTTAATTAATTGCTAATTGGCTTAATGCCTAATTGCTATATATACATTATACACTATATTTTTTCACTTGTCAAGTGTTTTACATCACTTTCTTTATTTCATTAATTAATGAATCAACAAGATTAAGTGATTTCTGTACCTCTACATTATCATCCATTAACTGACTGAATATCTGTTTCTTTTCTTCTAATAGATTTTTCATGAATTCATCAATACTATTCTTAGCATAAAGTTGATAAATAGTAACAGCATTCTTCTGAGAAATTCTATGAGCTCTATCAGCTGCTTGCTCATGGTCTGCTGGCACCCAACTATAATCTATAAATAAAACGTTTGATGCTTTAGTAAGTGTAATTCCAATACCAGCACTTTTAATTCCACCAAGAAATATTTTAATATTTGGATCATTCTGAAAAGAATTTACTAATCCTTTACGTTCTGATTCATTTGTTTCACCAATTAACATTACACTACTATCACCAAATTTTTCTTTTAATTCTTTTAAAACTTTATTATAACAAGAGAATACAATTATTTTTTCATCATTATCAATTATATTATTAATCATCTCTATAGCTGTTTTAACTTTTCCATTAGTAGTAATCTGTCTTAGCGCTCCTAGTCTAACAAGTTTTTCAGCTTGCATACTTTTTTTTATTTCTATATTAGTCTTTCCTTTAATTTCTTTAAGATATTCCATAAAAGATTTCATAGCTAGATTATATTCAAATCGTCGCTCTGTATCTAATTCCATAGGAACGTTAACTAATTGTTTTGGTGGTAATTCTGGAAGAACATCTTCTTTTTTACGTCGCAAAAAATACGGACTAATTCTTTCTTTTAATTCTTGTATATTTGAAGCACCTTTAGCTTCCCAACCAAAGTCTCCTTGATGACCATCACAATATTTAATAGTAAACTTTTTCCAATTACTCCATGCTATTGGATCCATAATTTGTAATCCATTAAATAATTCAACTGGTCTATTTAAAAATGGTGTTCCTGATAATAAAAGTATCGATGGAATCCTTTTAGCAATAGCTTGAGCTATTTTAGTTCTTTTACTTTTAGAGTTTTTTATATAATGAAATTCATCCATAATTAAACAATCCCATCTTATATCAGAATAATATTTAATAAATTTTAAAAGTATATCATAATTTATTATAAAAATGTTATGCTCTCTAATAATATCCATGTTAGGTTCTTTCTTGAATACATCTGACGTGAATATAAATGATTTTAATTTAGTCCACTTAGCAACTTCTTCTGCCCACACAAATTTTACACTTGATGGACAAATGACTAAAGTACGTTGAAACTTTTGATGAACAACATAAGATATTGCTTGGATACTTTTACCAAGTCCCATTGTATCTCCAAGTATTGCTTTACCATGATTATTAATAAAAAATTCTACTCCAAGTTTTTGATATGGATATAGATTAAGTTCTTTAGAAAGACCATTAATTACTAATTTAGAAGTTGTTTTTGTTTTTATTTTATTAGCTCTTGCTATAATTAATTCTTTCTCTGCCTTTCTAATTAAATATTCTTTCCAATCATCTTGTACTTCTTCATCTATTTCTATGGTTGGATATTTAGCTCTTATTAAATCTACTATTATAAGGTTATTAAAAGACCATTTTTTGTTTTCTATACAAAAATTAAAGTTTTTAAACCCTACTTTTTCTTTTATATTTCTACAAAAATCTAATAAGTCTAAACTAAATTCATAATCAAAAGCATATTTAAAATATTTGGTTTGATCTAATATAATTTTCATTTATAATTTATCTTTAATTAATATTAGACTTATGCCTTTTTCCTTTAATTTATTTATTTTCTTTAAAATATTCAATGTTTTTTCTTGATCGAATATTTGCATTTTACCAACAACTGTTTGTGGAGATATTAAACCGAGCGTTTTATAATACGCAAGATAAGATTTATTAAGGTTACATTTTTTAGCTAATTCATTAAGAGAAATTAGTTTGTTTTTATTTTCCATATATTTTAAGTTTCTAATAATTTTTTCATTATTTCTTTAATAACATTAGTAGTAACTGCGTTTCCTATCATTTTGTAACGTTGGGAATCTGAGATAGCTATATCTTCTTTGTAGTCTTTGTATTTGTCTGTCTCACAATCATATTGATTTATTATTTTAACACCTTCTTTAGTCCAATCATCTGGAAATCCCTGTAGTCTTTCACATTCTTTAGGGGTTAGTCTTCTTATTTTTAAACCATCATAAATACCATGTTTATCTTGAGCTGTTAGAGTAAAACTTGGTTCACCATCTTCTTTAAATCGTCTTCCGTCTTGTCTTTTTTTTGGTCTATCTAGAGTTAGAATTGGAACAACAGTTCTCCTACATTTACTTAAATCATTGTTTCCTTTTTGATAATTAGCATCTAAACAATATGAATGTTTTGGCATAATAAACGGTTGTCTTTGACCACCCTGCATTGTATTTAATGTAGGACTTATTCCATCTGAAGAGTATACTCTATTATTAGAATGTTTTGGATTATTTATTTGATTTAATTTATTTGTATCACTTTTTTGTTTTATATAATTACCTCTTCTGTTATATCCCCCAGCACTTCGTCCTGTGAGTGTATTAGAGCACCCTTGCTTGATTGTTTTCCTAATAGGTTCTTGATTGCTTTTTCCGAAAGGAAATACTTCTGGTCTGGGTGTTCCTCTAAGATGTCCGACAATAAACACTCTTTCCCTGTTTTGTGGGACTCCGTGATTTTTGCTGTTAAGCACTTGCCATTGACATTCATACCCCAACTCATCAAGCGTGGAGATGATGGTAGTGAATGTGCGTCCTTTGTCGTGAGATAAAAGCCCTTTAACGTTCTCAAGGAGCAAAAGGCGTGGCTGTTTTTGTTTAATAATCCTAGCGATTTCAAAAAATAGAGTGCCTCGTGTGTCATTAAATCCTCCTCTTTTACCTGCGATACTGAAGGATTGGCAAGGAAAGCCTCCGACAATGAGGTCAAAATCTGGTAGCTCTTCTGGTTTAATTTTTGTAATATCTCCATAGTTTTTGTGGTTAAAGTGTTTGTTATAGACTTGGATGGCGTATTTGTCAATTTCTGAGTAACCAATACAAAGGGGACGTGTCCTCCCCCCATCCCCATCGCCGATGTTATTGTTGGAGCTATCCCCGTTATGTCGTAATAACCCCATCTCGTCACTTGCTCGTAACCCTCTTTCACACAACCCAGTCTTTTTATCTTCATAAGCTTGTTGTATCCCTAGTTCGAAACCTCCAATACCAGAGAATAGACTTAAATATTTCATATATTATTTTACAATAATTAAAATCCATTTTAATAAAACTGCTAAACACTCACCAAATAACCATAATAATAGTAACCCATACATAACCATTAAATAACATCCGCAATTTTTCATATATTTTTTTTATTTTTCTTTACCTCCCCATTTTTTAGCATATTTTTCTCTATTAGCATCCGTATACTGTTTACGATTCTCTAATTTAGTTACACTAAGATTTCCAACATGACCTACTCTAGTCTTATTAGTTCTATATGTATCAAATCCTAAAGCATATATTCTTTGATATAAATCTCTATCTTCTTTAAAAGCCATTTTGAATTGAGGATCAAAGAAAAATCCATCTTGTTTTACTAATTTATCTACTAATTCTTTTTTTAAACACCAAAGACTTCCGAATTGTGCGTGTCTTTCATAAATATCTTCATTTCTTAAATATAAATTTTCTCTAGATAGCGCGAACACCTTCTCAATGTCTAACTTATTTCCTTTTTCATTAAGACAATCCTTTTGATATTCTTTTTTTATTAAATTAGGCATTATCATTCCTACTGGAGGATCTAATTCAGTATGCGTAAAAGCTTCTAATATTGACTCTAACCAGCCTTCAAGTACAATAATATCGTTATTCATCTGAATAATATATTCTCCTCGAGCCTTAGCTATTCCTTGATTAACTGCTGGTCCAAAACCTAAGTTTGTATTATTTTTTATTAAAACATTAGCTTGTTTCCAATACCACTTAAGCGATAACCAATCTGATGGTAATTCTGACGTTTTAAGTGTAGATCCATTATCAATTAATATAATTTCTACATCTTTTCTATCTTTTAAAGTTTCTTTTAATCTTTTCATACACCTACTAGCTATATAATAGGTTTCATTTTCTCCGTATCTTCCATTTTGATTTGGTTGAAACCAAGAAGGTATAACAATAGAGACTTTAGGTCTTTTTTTAAACATAATTTTTTTATATTATTTATTATTTTTTTTATATTTTCTAAATTCTGATTTAGTTGGAACTTTTCCAATCTCTTTTATTTGTTGTTTTTTTAATTTTTTTACTTTTTGACCATTCATAAATTTATTTTTTAGTTATTAAATTATATAAATTATCAATAGTTTTTATTGGTACATTTTTATCACCAATAGTAACACTATTAGATTTAGCATTTTTCCCTTGTTCTAATTCATAAAACCAATATCCAATCCAGTCGGAATTATCATTCATAGCCTCCCTTAGACATTTCATGACTAATGATTCATGTCTACTGAAGCAAATAAAATTAAAATCAGGGTTAAGCTTTCTAAAAGACTTATTTAGTTCAGTAGTATCTTTATCTAATACTATTAATTCTTCCATTATTTGTTTAAATTTCTTTTTATCCATATTGTTAGTTAAATTAATACTTTATAATTTCCTTCTTTTAAATCTTTATTTGTTAAATATACAGGATTATCTAGTCCACAATTTAAGTCTATAACTCTACTTTCAATAATGTCTTTTATATTAGAACCTTCTTCAGCTCTTATTTCTTTTTTTGTCATACCACAATTAAGACAATTATGATGTCCATTTTTAGAAGCATATTGTGTTTTAAAGATATGCTTTGGTAATCTTCTTCCCCAAGCAGAACAAACTGCCATATCAATATGTATTATTTTATTTTTCATATTAATTAATTAAAATTTTTAATGATTTGTCATATCTTTCTGCCATTGAATCTGACACAACACATAATGTATCAGATAAGTTATCTACTATATCAACAATCTTAATTTCAGTAGCTATCTCATTCTTTTTAACTCTTTTAATATAATCAAAATGTGTTTCTTCAATTCTTTTAGATAAACAATCTACTACGCTTGTAACACATAATGGAAATATTGTTTCTAAATTATTTAAAGTAAAGGCAGTATCTTCTACAACATCATGTAAAATTGCTATTGTCTTTTTAACATCATCTTGAAAACAATTAGCTACCCTAATAGGATGTACAATATAAGGAACACAACTTTGCTTCCTTAATTGTCCCTTATGAGCGTTATATGCTATTTGTAATGCTCTTTTATACATATTATTTAATCCCAAAGATGAATAAAATATTTTCCTAATAATTCTAACCCATTTTGTTCTTTTTTTTCTAATTTATCTATTATTTTATGTGATCTTTTAATAATTTTTCCAGATTTATTTTCATAAATAAGAATATCATCTTTTTTTACTCTTTCTAATGACCAAATAATTTTACCTAAAATTACTTTCCATTCTTTAAATGTTATATTTCCAGGATAACTAATCATATTTTTTCTATAATACTTTAATTTTGGTAACATAATTTTTGCGAAATAACTATGTAAATCACATGGTTGTCTAGAATCTTTTCCAGTAAATAATCGTTGAATAAACCATTTAATATAATAATGCCAATATTGAGTATCTCTAACAAATCTTTTAATGCTATAGAAACAACATTTTATTTTGTCTAAAAATGGATATTTTTTTCTCCACTCTTCTTGTTTCTTAATAGATTCTTTAAAGTCTTTATGAGTCATATATTTTATAATTACTATACCATTATATATCAAATTAAATGACTTGTCAAGTGGAAATATATAATTTCCTTGTTTTGGTACTTGTGGTATAATGTATATATATAATTTATTGAATATAATATTAAATATAATAATATGACAAAAACAGAAAAAACAACAGAAAAAGAGATTTTTTCAACCAGAGACCTTTATTTAGCGTCAACATTAGTAACATTAAGATTTTACATGGTTGGTATTGATTTTCAGATTGAGGGAGAAGCTAGACGTCCAGTCGGTTACTTCAATTTTGAAAAGACAGAAGAATTAGTTGGTGCTAGTAAAAAATATTTACAAGGTCAATTAGCTATAGAGCCTCGCGCTTTTATAACAAATCTTAAAAGCCTTAAAAGTGAAGTAAATTCATATTATAAATCACCTCATAGTGAATTTGTAAAAGGAGATAAATAAAGCATTTAGTCATACTCTTGACATCTGATTTTTTATATGCTATAATACATAAGCAAATATAAATGTTTAAATATTAACATTAGTCAGTTTTTAAATATGTACTAAATAATACAATTATTTTATGGCTAAATTTTTGGAAAACAATCGAAATCTTATACAACGTCATGCTTTTGATGTAATTCTTTTGAATTATATTAGTGGACCTTCCAATCCACAGCCAGAGCGTGGCGTTTTATAAGATTTTTTGATTGGAAAAATATTAGATATAATTATTAAATATTAATTATGGCAGAATATCGTCCAATAAAAACAAAAATATGGAATGACATGTGGTTTCTAAAACTTTCAACAGAAGAACGTGTTGTTTGGTTTTTTTTATTAACAAATTCGTTTGTTCATATTAGTGGTTTATATGAGCTTCCGAAGGGGCTTATAAGTGGCTTCACTGGAATTACTAAAGACATTGATGAGATACTTAAAAAATTTGAAAATGATGGAAAAGTAATTTATAAAGATGGATGGGTATTTCTTCGTAACTATCTAAAAAATCAAACAAAAGGTATAAACAAGAAAGACAATATAACCAAGGGAATCATTGCTCATTTAAACGAAAACGACTTCTTAATTGATATGTTTAATTTACGTAATGAAGTATCTTACAAGGGGCTTATAACCCCCTTAGGTAAAGTAATAAAGTTAGAAAGTAATAAAGATGAAAGTAATAAAGGATTTGAAGAATCAAAAAATTCTTCCCCAACAGAGACTATTAAGCCAAATAAAACAACTAAGAAAAAAAAGGAATTAACGGAAGAAGAAAAACAGTTACACAAAGATGTTTTAGAATTAATAGATTATTTTCAAAAGAAGTATAAAGATTCAATGGGTAAGGATTTAATTATTACTTCTTGGCCTAGATATATTAAGCAAACAAAACCATTTATTAAAAATTTAGGTTTAGTTAGAATGAAAACTCTATGTGATGCTTATTTCATTCAATTTGAAGATAAGTTTATTAAGCAAAATGCTTGGAGTCTTGGTATTTTTTTAACTGATAATATAATTAATTCATTAAATAATAAATATTCTTAATATGAACAAACAATTAGAAGTTTATAATGAAACACAACAAGAAGACCCAGTTGTTCATATTAGTGAGGCTGTTGGTGAGTTAAAAGGTTATGCTGATCCTTTTTCTTTAGGATATCCAGCGTTAGATGAGGCTATGCTTGGAGGAGTAAGACCAGGAGATTTAATTGTTATTTGTGGACCTCCAGGACATGGTAAAACTACATTAGCAATGAATATAAGTGCTAATTTATCTAAACAATCACTTCCATCAGTCTGGTTTAGTTTTGAAGTTACATTAAGAGATTTATATGCTCATTTTCAAGAAATGGGTGGTGCTGATAAAGACCTTCTTGTTTATACTCCTAAAAAGAATTCTTCTGGTAATTTAAAATGGATTAAATTAAAGATTAAAGAAGGAATTGAAAAGTTTAATACTAAATTTGTTTTTATTGATGATCTTGATGCTTTATCTCCAACAAATACGCGAGGATTAGAAAATAAAAGATTAATTCTTGCTGAGATTTGTCAAGAATTAAAAAATATGGCTATAGAAATGGAAATTGTAATATTTTTTATGGCACATGTTAATAAAATGGAAGAGGGAAAAGAAATTACTTTAAGAGATATAGCAGAAACATCTGGTGTAGCACAAAAAGTTAATTTTGCTATTGCTGTTAAACGTTTAACAGAAAGGAGAATGACTAATGGTACTGTTGAAGAAATAAAAGAAAATAGAAGTATGATTAAAATATTAAAAAATAGATTAACTGGTCAAGAACCTAAGTTTTATGTTACACTAGAAAAATCTATTTTACTTCCAATATAAATATATGTTTAATTTTTTTAGAAAGAAGCCAAAATTTGAGGAAACATTACATAATGTAAAATTAATTTCAAGTCCTGAAAAATTATATTTAAAAACATATAAGATAGGTGATATAGTTCTAATGGATAAAAAAAATAAATGGCAAAGTTATTATAAAATTATTAAAATTAAAAATGGTAAGTGGGGAATAAAAGAAGAAAAAAAATATACTCTTAAATTTAGTTATATTAATAGAATAAAATAATTATGTTTCTTTTTTATCCAAGAGAAGAAAAAATTTGCGATCATTGTGTTTGTAAAATTAAATCAAATCAATTAGTCGCCGTTTATAGTAATTATTTTTATCTATGTTTACAATGTTATGCTAACACAAGAAAAACAGAAGATAGTGATACAGAAGACGGAGATGGAAATCAATAAAGAGCTTCTTTTAATTGAAACACAAATAGAAGAAGACTTAGTATTAGATGAATCAATAGCATGTTTATGGGAAGAAAGAGAAAAGACAAATAAAGAAGCAGAAGATTTTTTAATTAAACAAATTACAAATAATAAACCTGAATGGGTTAAAGAAAGAAGATTAGAATATTTAGAACAAAAATTAAATAAGTTAAATAAAGAATATTTAGGTAAATATCAAGAAGTTAATGAATGGAGAAATAAAATTACTAATAATAAAAATGAAAAATACATTTATAATATGTATGCTAATTATTTAGAACAAACAAGAACTGTTAGTGATAATATAATAAGGTTTAGAAAAACTCCGTGGCGTAATATTTTAAATAAAAATCAAATTAGATTTTTAATTAATATAGAGAAGGAAATTAAAAAGATAAAATTTGAGATTGATTGTTGGAATAATTCAGAATTAAAATATGAAGATGGAAAATTTACAGAAGAAGAAATTGAAGAAGCTAGACAATCAGAACCATTTAATTTTTTAGAATTTAATAGACATGATATTGGACGTCATTGGACTAAATGTCCATTTCATAAAAACGGGCAAGAGAAGACGCCATCATTCTGTTATCACGAAGATAGCAAAAGATGTTCATGTTACGCATGTGGTTGGAATGGAAATTGTGTAGATTTAGTAATGAAATTAAATGACTTAGATTTTAGAAGTGCCGTAGCATTAATATTAAATAGATAAATATATGGATAAAGATAATGTTAGACTAGAACTTGAAAATCTTGGAATTAAATCTGATAAGATTGATGAGTTTATTATTAATATTAAAGATAAGAAAGAGGCTAAAGTTACTGATCAGAGAAATACTATTCAAGAGCAAATAGCAGAAACACAAATAGAGCTAGATAATGTCCCTAGTAATGAATGGCGACGTAGGGCAAAGCTGGCCTCTAGAATTTGTTCGTTAAGGTTTGATGAAATTTAATAATTAGGTATACGTTGCGTAATTAAAGTACTTGTGTTATACTGGTAGTGAATTTAATTAATTAACCTTGAGCCACAAAACCCATTTGTTAATGGCTTTCTCTCAAGGTTGGCTATTGGCGGATGGGTTTTGTGGTTATAATAAATGTATGCCAAAAGGATATAAACACACGAAAATAACTATAGAAAAACTAAGAAAAGCAAATCTTGGCAAAAAGCAATCAGAAGAAACTAAATTAAAAAAAAGCTTAGCATTAAGTGGCAAAAAAAGACCTCCATTTTCATCAGAGTGGAAAAATAATATAAGTAAGGGTGGTATGGGAAGAATTCCTTGGAATAAAAAAGAAAAAATTATTAAAAAATGTTTGATATGTGGAAAAGAATTTAGTGTTAAAAATTATAGGAAAGATACAGCAAAATATTGTTCTAGAAGTTGTATTACGAAAGATCGTCCTAAGGAAATAATGAAGAAATTAGGTAAGTTATCGAAAGGAAGAAAACATTCTGAAGAGCAAAATAGAAATCAGAGTGAAATAATGAAAGGAGAAAAGTGTCATTTCTGGAAGGGTGGCGTAACCCCAGAAAACAAGAGAATTAGGCGTGGTCTTGAATTTCGTCTATGGCGTGAAGCGGTATTCGCTCGAGATAACTGGACTTGTCAGAAATATGGCACAAGGGGAGGAATATTACATCCTCATCATATACATAATTTTTCTCAATATCCAGAATTAAGATTTATTGTAGACAATGGGATTACTTTGTCAGACAAAGCTCATAAAGAATTTCATAAAAAGTATGGCAAACAAAATAATAATAAAAAACAAATAAATGAATTTATTAGTAGCAAAAAATAAAGAAATATGTTTTTTAGTCAAAAGGTATTGACTTTTTTTTCTACATGGTGTATAATGATATTGAGATAAAGTTTGTTGTACATTCATAGGCATAGGTGATTCCTCTAATTTGCTTATTTTATTACCCGCCTATAAAATTAAATTAGCATAAGTGGTTCCTAAACATGAGGCTTCGGCCTCAATTACGGGGTTTCGGCCCCGCGCATAAATATTACCACTCGCTTTTTACATAAAATTTAGGCACATACGGTTCCTACCACAAAAAATAATTGGATTTTAAATTACCGTTCGCCTTTAAGGGGAGATAGCTCAAGGGTAGAGCACCAGAGCTTTTACTTTTAGCTTTTAGCAAAAAAAGTTCCTATCAAATTATTATAATCTGGTTATGTAGGTTCGACTCCTACTCTCTCCACAATATTATATATAAATATAAAAAATATGAAGTCAACAATTAATCTTTTTAAGGCATTGCCTATTGAAAAGAAAACTAAAAAGAAAGCCACAAAAGCCTTACTTGAAAAAACTATCAAGTTGGGTTTTGTTTTTTCTCCAGAAGTATTATCTAATTATTCAAACCATGATGAATTAATTAAAATGGTTAAAGAAGTAATTGGTATTTCTGCTAAAGAAATTAATTCATCTTTCCATAAGTCATGGAAAAAAGTGAAAGAAGCTAGTATGGAACAATTAATAATGGAACAGTTAGTTCATTATTTTACAACATATGGTTTCGAAAATATGGGGATTTATAGTGAAGAGTCAGTTTATATCCCAGCAGAGAAACTTGAAATACCAGAATTAAAAGAAGGTATTAGACTTGTTGTTATTAAGGGATATACAAAAAAAGAACTTAAGAAAAAATTATTAGCATTATTACAACTTGGAGTAGCTTTGAAAGAAGATACTAAGGATGATGTTCTTGATGTAGCAACATTTGTTGAAATTAATGAGAAAGAAATAGTTACTGTAAAAAATAAAGAAGTTAAAATTGCTTTATATGAATATCTTAATATTATTCCACAAAATCCATTAGAATTTTTGAGATATGTTATTTTTAAGGCTACTGATGATACTTTATTAATTAAAAATAATGTATTAATTAGTAAAATTAAAGAATGTAAATCTTTAAGTATAGTAAAATTGTTTACTGATTATGAGAAGAAGGTTGGTCTAAATAGATTAGCTGAAATTTTTTATAGATATAAACCATTATTTTTAGCTTTTAGAACTAGCACAAAGATGAAAAAGATTATTAATAAAACAAGAAGACTAGCTGTTAATAATCATAAGCCTATGCCAGAAGACTTTTTGAATAGCGTTACCGCGAAGATTAATAGTGGTGTAAAGATAACTAAGGAAGAACTAATTGTTGAGTTGGAAAAGGTTAATACGTTTAGGAAAATAAGATTAGCATATGCTTTAAAATTCAGAACAAAAGATGTTGATTCAATTATGTATAAAATTAGGAATGGCAAGGGATATTCTACTGATTTCTCATTTAATAATAAAGGTGAAGCTAAGAAAATATTAAATATTATTATTGATTCTATTACAGAAGATGTTAAAAAGAATGTTAATGGTAAGAAAATTTATATTCCAGACTATATCAATTATTCATTACCAGCAACTGAAAAACAATTTTCTGGTAATCTTCCATCTGGAACTTATATTGATGTTCCTGAAAATATGATAATTGGTGTTCATTGGTATAATGTTAAAGCAAATAGAGTAGATTTAGATTTATCTTCTATTTCTACAGTTGACGGTAAGATTGGTTGGGATAGTTCTTATAGATCAGATGGTGGTAATACTTTATTTTCTGGAGACGTTACTGATGCTTGTGGCGAAAACGGAGCTTCTGAATTAATTTATGTAAAGAAACAATTAAAGCAAGATGTTATTGTTATGTTGAATTATTATAATTATAATAGTGATGTTCCGTGTCCATTCAAGATTATTGTTGCTTCAGAAAAGCCAAATAATTTTGGTAATAATTATATGGTTGATCCTAATAATATTATCGCAGCAGTTCCTACTGTTATTGATAAAAAGCAAAAAGTTATTGGATTATTAATTACTACTACTAAAGGCAGTAGATTCTATTTCTCTGAAACAAATATTGGAAATTCAATTACTTCATCTGGAGAAGGACACGTATCACAGAGTAGAAAATATTTATTAGATTTTTATCAAAATAGTATTGAATTAAAAGATATATTAGAATCAGCAGGAGCTATTATTACTAATGATGTTGAAGATGATAATATTGATATTAATTTATCTATAGAAGTATTAGAAAAAGACACAATATTAAATTTATTAAAATAAAAAAAATTATGAAAATCTTAAAAGGAATCGGTATTGCTATATTAGCTATTTTAGCTATATATGCAATCTACGCTATTTTTGTGCCAATGAGAATTGGAGAAAAAATCGTAGAAAGAGAAATCATACAACAATCTCCACAGTATGTAATTTCTCAAAGGTCAGCATTAACTAAGCTTTACACAGAATATGTAAAGTCTGATGGAGCAGTTAAAAAAGCTATTAAATTACAAATGTGTGAAATCGCTATTAATCTTCCTAGAAGCGAAACACCTAGTAACGTATTAAATATATGCGAATAAAAAAGATTTGGTTATTAACATTAGTTTTAATAATTGGTGTAACATTTGCTGGTTGTTCTCTTGATGAAAATTCAGATTCTACAGAAACAAAAAGAGTTGAAGAACAGCAAAATATTTATATTGATAGTCAACCATTACCAACATTTGATTGGAGTTTAGAAAGACACATATTCATTGAGCTTTATAAAGCAAGAAATAATGCTGTAGTAACATATTCTTATGTTCGTAACTGGCAAGGAGAAGTTATATTTAGTTGTGAGTCTATTGGATTTCCAATGCCAGCTAATACACAGTTAACTAATTCTGAAAAAAGCTTAAATGATAAATATAGAGATGGAACAAATACAATTTTACCTCAACCAGAACCAAATGGTTTATTTACATCACCTACTAACGTAGGAACTTATGTGTTCTGTGTTAATTCTGATGGATCAATTAGCCCATCCTATTTTGAGGATAGTGTAGAAGCACATCTTTCTCCTCTTAATAAAAGTCAAAATGGTTTGAGTATTGATGGTAGTTTAAAAATAAATATAAAAGAATAATAAATTATTATTAAAAATATGAAAGATGAATTAATCGCAATTTTGCCAGATTTAAAACAGGCAGTAGAACAAGGAATAGCTTATGCTGGTGATCTATTTAACCGAGCCGTAAGTTATTACACTCTTATAAGTATTATTAGTATAGTTATTGGCGCATTATTATTAATAGGAGCTATTATTGGAATCTTTAAAGCTATTAAATGGTGTAAGAATAAAGATAATGATTGGTTATATAATGAAAGTGCTCTAATCTGGTTGTTATTAGTAGTGCCACTTTTATTTGGTATTATTATTTTAAGTGTTAATATTAATAATCTTCTTCAATTAACATATATCCCTGAAATATATATCTTACAATTATTAACATAATAAATATATGGGAGAAATAAAAACAGTCGATGAGACTATTAAAGTTTTAAATAAAAAGTATAGTGGTAGTGTAACAAAAATGGATAAAGAATCTGTTAAAAACACAACTATAGAAGCAATTCCTACTGGGTGCTTTGCTATTGATAATATTTTTGGATGTGGTGGTTTACCAAGAGGAAGAATGATAGAGATATTTGGACAAGAAAGTTGTCAGCCAGCTGATTCTAAGGTTTTAATGGCTGATGGATCGTGGAAATTTGTACAAGATATTAAAATTGGTGATATTGTTATTTCTCCGCAACGAAATGGAACAAATTTATTTTCTAAAGTTTTACATACCACCAAATGGAAATCTCTTGAAACGTTTAACCTTTTAAGTGTTAGGAATAAGAGTAATATATTGTATTCTTGTTCTGGAAATCATATTGTTCCTTTTGAGGGTTTTATAGAAAAGAAAATGGCTAGAATAAAATCAAGACAAACTTTTAGGTGCTTAAAAGAATTGACAGCCAAGGAGCTTTCATTGTTAAAAGATTATAAAACTCAAAGATATTCTACATTTACTTCTTTTAAAATTGAAAAATTTATTAATTCAAAAAAAATAGATATTCCAGCGTATGCTTTGGGGGTTTTATTGGGAGACGGCAGTTTGTCTAAAAAATGGGGGACAGTAATAACATCTATTGATGAGCCAATAATAAATAAATTGGAATTATTGGGTGGTAAGTTTTCTGTCGGTCACAAAAAGGGAACAGATGCTAAGTCTTATAAATTATATAAAAATCATTCGTGGAATAATTGGTTAATGAAAAATAAATTAATTGGTACTAATAGTCATTCTAAGTTTATTCCTTCTGAAGCTATGGTTGCTGTTGCTGATTATAGGTTAGAATTATTAGCTGGACTTATTGATACTGATGGAAGTTTGTGTAAAACAAATAAAAATGGAAGTGGAAATAAAAATATTGGTCATTATGATTATTCTACAACTTCTAAAAAATTAGCTGATGATATAAGCTTTATTGTTCATTCTTTAGGTGGTTACTGTATATGTTCTGAAAGATTTACAAAATGTAATAATAAGAAATTTAAAAGTTATAGACTTTATATATCGCTAGAAGAAAAATTACCAGTGATGTGTAAACGAAAAACTGTTAATTATGAAAAAGGAAAAACATCTCCTAGAAATCATGGGTTTACAGTACAAAAAAAGAAAGGATCTATGGTATATGGTTTTACATTAGATTCTCCGTCACAGTGGTATATAACTGATAATTATTTTATAACTCATAATTCTGGTAAATCAACTATGGCACTTTTCTTTGTAGCAACAGTTCAAAAAGCTGGAGGAAGATGTGTTTGGATTGATGCTGAATTTGCTTTTTCGAATGATCATGCTAGTAAAATTGGAGTTAAGGTAGAAGACTTAATTATTTCTAAACCAGAAACAGGAGAAGAAGCTTTAGATACTGTTGATAAGATGGCTTCAACTGGAGAAATAGATTTAATTGTAGTAGATTCTGTTGCTGCCATGGTTCCAGAAAAGGAACTACAAGGAGAAATAACTGATTTACAAATGGCTTTACAGGCACGAATGATGGGTAAAGGATTAAGAATGATTGCTGGTAATCTTTCTAAAACAAAGACAGTAGTAATATTTATTAATCAGTTACGAGATAAGGTTGGTGTAATATTTGGTAAGAAAGAAACTACTCCTGGTGGAAAGGCATTAAAGTTTTTTGCTTCAGTAAGAATTGAAGTTAAGAAAGGAAAAAATATTATAGAAAATGAAGAAGTTATAGGAAATTGGATTAAGATGTGTGGTGTTAAGAATAAGGTTGGATTCCCATTTAGAGAAGCAGAATTTGAACTTCATTATTTATCAGGAATTGATGTCGAGGGAGTGGCTTTTGATGAAGCAGTTAAAAATGAAGTTATTGTAAAAACTGGTAATACTTATAATTATAAAGATATTAAACTTGGTGTAGGTAGAGATACTGCTAAACAATATTTTAAGAATAATAAAGAAGTTCTTGATGGAGTTATAGAAGAGCTTAAAAAATAGTATATGAAAAATAAAATTAAAATTGAAAATATTGAAGATTTTATAGGACATAAAAAAGTTGAAGATGAAGAAATAATTTTAACTGAATCAGAATGGTCAAGAATACCAAGTGCTGAAAAAGTAATATTAAGAGGAAATAGATATATAAGAGTAAATGAAGTTTGGATTGGTGTTGATTTTAAAAGTCCATTTAACGATCCAGAGCATAATGAGTTGTTAGATGAGAAACTTAATTATTTAGGATAATAAAATGTATGAAAACAAAAAGTTATATAATATTTTATAAGTTTTACAATCCAACAGAAGATAAATCTGGTAATGGTTTTATTGATAAAGTTGAAATTACAAAAAGAAAAAAAGATGATGTTGATATAATGTTATTAAATAAAAATGTTCAAGATATTGTTATAAAAAGAAAAGAAATGTCATTAAAAACAGAAGTTGTTATAACAAATATAATAGAACAAAAATTATAAAAGGCTTAAAATCTCACATAAGAGATTGTAATATTAAGATGTATGAAGAAGCAAGAAAAACAAGAAAAAGCATTAATAATAATAATACAAACAAGGAAAGAATTTATTAAATCATACACATTAAGAGCTAGAATAGGGATTTATATTTGTGTAGCAATAGGTTTAATAAAATTAGAGTTAAGTTAAAGGCTTAAAATCTCACATAAGAGATTGTAAATAATAAAAATATGTGTCAAATGACAAGTGAAGAGAAGGAATTAAGTTTTGGAGGTAAAGCAGTTGGATTAAGTTTTAATCCAGGTGGCGACCAAGATGTTAATGAAATTAAAGCTCTTTATGCAAAAATCATAGACGAGCTTAATAATTTAAGAGGGACAGAGAGAAACGAAAGAGCAAGACTTTTATCAATAGCTATCACTGAAGCTCAAACAGCTCAGATGTGGGCAGTGAAAGCCATTACTTGGAAAGATTAACAACAAGGACTTATCAGCCCGAGCTGGTATTTCCTTAATGCCTATTAAATTAGTAGGTATTATAGGGAAATAACTATCGCAACGTCAGCAGGGTTTCTAGACCTGTGAGAGCCTGAAAAGGAATAACCGTTGCCGTTAATACCCTATGTGCCCGACAAAGATTCGGGACGCTACTCTAATCGCTTAGGTGGTTAGACGCCTAGTGTCAATTATCATATTGACTATTAGGCAGTTTGCCGATTGGAAAACAGATTGAGGGTCGCAACTTCTTTTTGTCCAACATAGGCAACCGAGAGTGAAGTGATAGCTATGAATTTGATGTCTAGTTATCTTGGTCTGTAGGGATTCGTATTCCCAACTCTCGGCTAAGTATTGTTTACTAAAAAGACGTTGGTTCGAATCCAGCCGTTAGCGAAAGCTAATCAGTAGCGTAAATTCTAGTTGAGGTAGAGCAGAGGACTCTCACTTGAATGTGAACGTTGTCAGAGATTAAATACTAGAACTCTGATAACATCCTTTTAGTAAATAATAATACATTACCACAAGTTTTATCTTTTTATGAATATGATGATACTGATGGAAAAGCTATACCATTGAGAAATTTACTTGATAATAAGGATAATGAAATTGAAATAATAGGTCGTGATATTACCCTTGAAGATTGTTTAAGTGCTGTTATAAAAAGATTTAGTGATGGAAGTTTTGGCGATTTCAGACAATTTAGCTATTTTAGTGAATATAATGAATTAGAGTTTGTTAAATACTTATTTTATTAAATATATGAAAAATAAATACACTCATTTAGTGGATATGGAAACAGATAGTGGTTGTATATTAAAAGAATTAGAAGCTACTATTGATAGAAATGGAAATATATATTTTGTTAGAGATGATAACTGTGTTCACGCTTGGCATTGTAATAGCGTTCATAAAGATAATTGGAGTGTTAAAAAAATTGTTAAAATAATTAAAAACTAAAACCTCAATCTAAGAGGGGATAATAATAAAAATATGAATGAATTAAAAAAAATGAAAGACTTGTTTGATGACTTCATTAAAGAAGCAGATAAGTTTATTGATAAACAAAAACATTTAGAATTAGAGGAAGAAAACTTCAAGATTAACTCTGATGGTTGGAAAAAGATTACTGTTGATAATGAAGAGTATCTTGAGAACCCAGAAAAAGATGTTTGGGAATTATTAAGCGAAGAATGTAGAGGTGAACAATTATTTACTTATGACTCAGCAATCAGGGAAACTAAAAGAGCAGGTAAGGTAATACCAAGTGATGAACAATTATCGGAACTATTAAAAACAGCGAAAGATTTAAAGAATGTAAAATTACCTGGCTACCGCTATACTTATGGCGCCTACGACACTCTAGGTTCCTACCTGTACCTTTGGTCTTCTACTGAGTCTTCGTCCACTTACGCCTGGAGTCGGTACATTTACTCGACCTACTCTACTGTCTACCGCGATGCGTTCATTAAGGGGTTCGGCTTTTCTATTCGCTGCCTAAAGAACTAATTATAATTAATAAGATTATATGAAGCTATATTGTAAGCATTGTAAAAAGGTACTCTATCGTGATATGAGAACTAATGCTTGTAAAAGTATGATGTCTAAGCGTGGTTATAAATCCTTTTGTTGGGAAGCTAATAAGTATGTTTACTTAAATAAGATTAAATAATATGTCAAAAGAAACAAAACAAAAAGAACTAAGAGAGCTTATCTTTAAATGTGAAGAAGTAGAAAAAGCTAAATACAAGTTTGATGGGCATACACCGAAAGATGTTTTAGAAAGACTAAAACAACTTTAACCACCCCTACTCTTATAAGTGTGAGATTAATAATAAATGTATATGAAATTAGAAAACCAATTAGTAAGTAAAGAACTTGCTAAACAAATGAAAGAGTTGGGATTTAAACAGGAGAGTTTGTTTTATTGGGTAATAGTTAAAAAAGATAAATTAATAGAAGAAAAGTTTTTAGTATATAAAACCTATGTAGGATATATATTTGAAACAGGGGGAGAATGTTCTTCTAATTATATAAAAGAAACTTATCCAGCCTACACCGTAGCTGAATTAGTTAGTATGTTGCTTAATATTTCAAATGATGATATAATTATTACAAAGGAAGTTGATAATGTTGCCGACTTTCTTGCTAATAAATTAATCATTAATCATTAAATATGAAAAAAGCAAAATTTAAGGGTGAGTGTTGGTTATGGCCTTATTCAGTTAATAAAGACGGATATGGGCATATAAGTAAAGACGGTAAGTTAATCGATGCTCATAAATATCTTTATGAGTTACTAAAAGGAAAAGTTCCCTATAAGTCAGAGTTAGACCATTTATGCCGTAATAGGGGTTGTGTTAATCCTGAGCATTTAGAACCAGTTAGCCACGCAGAAAATTGTCGTAGAGGTTCTCAAACAAAGTTAAAGCCAGAAGATATTAAAAAAATAAAGAAGATGTCTGCGACGATGACCCACTTAGAAATATCTAAAAAGTTTAGCGTTAGTAGACAATCAATAAGTTTAATATTATCTGGAAAACGCTGGATTTAACGCCAGAGCCTCTATGCTTATTTATTTAAA
>Ga0222673_1000094_pt1 | contig 55109 bp, 101 predicted proteins | sample AntAcemetagen801_FD_179845 | JGI IMG/M metagenome (GOLD analysis project Ga0222673, IMG submission 179845) | Saline water microbial communities from Ace Lake, Antarctica - #801 | ecosystem: Environmental > Aquatic > Non-marine Saline and Alkaline > Saline | place: Antarctica: Ace Lake...
ACCAAATTCTTATTACAAAAAATAAAGTTAGCATCATTATTATTCCTTCAAGAAATCTTCCCAATGGTGTTATAGCTAAATTTTCTAAAATCATTTTTTAATAAACCACCAACAAGGTTGTCGGTCGTCAGGATGATTTTTTGGATTACGACCAATCAAATTTAATTCTATTTTGTGGATTTCACAATATTTATTCACTGCTTCTATTACTCCACTATCTGTAAAATGACAATAGTCATGACCAGATACAATACCACCTTTTTTAACTTTTCTACTCCAAATTATAATATCTGTCATTACATAATCAAATATATGGCTACCATCTATAAAAACAAAATCTAAACTTTTATCTTCTATTTTAAATGATGCCTCAACACTTGGCTCTTTTATTAATTCAGCATTATATTCTTTTAACTTTTCTCGTGCTTGTTCCATTGCATTGTTTTGATAATTTTGAGGTCTTCTACCAGCTTCATATGGTGCCCACACATCAATACATTTTAATTCTAATTCAGGAATTTCTTTGCATAGTATTTGAGAATATCTACCATCAGCAACTCCTATTTCCGCACCTTTCTTAAATCCTTTTTCATTAAAAAATTTTGCTAAATCTATTCTACTCTTCATTGAATTTTTCTCCAAATAATTTTTCATAATTTTCTTCAGTCCAAGTTGGAATAGGCCAAAAATGTTTTATTAACCATTTAAGAGGCTTTGTTTGCTTCGGCCATACACCACCAGTTATCCATTTGTTTGTAAAATCATTAGCTTTCTTCATATCTTTATTGTTTAAATAATATCCTCTACCATATTTCTTTCCTTTATGTAAATGATAATAAACTGTATTCTTATTTCTTACAACTCGTCCACCACTTAGCCAACACTTTAATCCTACCTCTTGAAATTCACTACCAAATGGTCCATAATTTACATAATCTAATAATTCAAGTTCCTCAAAATAAGATTTTTTCATAAAATAACAAGAACCTTGCGCTGACATCAAATCTACTATTTTTTCACTTCGTAATGCTCTGTCAGAATTTTTTTCATCCCATTTTCTACCATGTAGTCCAATTCCTCCTCTTTCATTAGGGTCGTCTGGATATGATAAAAACATATAATTCATATCTCGATTTCCACTAGTAACATTACACCAATTTTCTGCATCTAATTTTCTTCGTGTTGGAACTTGAATCCAGTTATCCTGATTTACTTTAATAAGTTCTAAATCAAATCCTTCATCCACCATACAATGTCCATCTATTTTCATAATATATTCTCCACGAGCAACAGCAACTCCAGAATTAATTCCCATTCGCATTCCTTCAGAAATTCCTTTATGTAAATAAATAACTCGTGGGTCATCAACTATTTCTTCTGCAAGAGGCCAATATCCATCCAATACAGCAATAATCTCAACCTCTCCACTAGCTTTAGCTAATAAGTCTCTTATTGTCTTTTCTAAAAACATTTCATTTCTTGAGGGTATTATTATTGATAGCATTTTACTCTCCTATAAAGCTACCGGTATTTAAATATCTTATGTAAAGCTTCTTATAAATTGGTGTTCCATTAACTTCCCAAGTTGTGACCTGATTATCACCCAAAACCTGATATTCTTTTGAAACAGGACTACCTAAACCGACTTTTATTTGGGAAAGACCTGATGTTGGAACACTTCCTTCGACATATAATTTCTTATCATCAAAAAGAATTTTTCCTTGCTGTAAAAGAGCTCCTTCTGAAGTATATTCATTAGACTTAATAGGTTGTGAAAGACCAGACGCCCAATAGTCTGTTCCTGACTGAGTTAATGTAACATCGTCATCATACTCTCCAGTAAGATTTTGTGTATAATACTTGAACCTTATCTGTTCCCCGTATTGTAGTATCTGATTGAAATCACTAATTAATTGATTTGCGAATGTCATTAACCACTACCTCCTTTTTTAAAGTGGGCAATTTAAATAATAGTTCATATTCGCCATTATCTAAAAGGGTTTTGACATCAGCTTCCTCAACTTCAATAACCATACCTTGTGGCTGATGTGTTCCAATATATTTTAATTTTACCATTTTTAATTCATTATAACGCCCCCCAAAATACCTAATAATGTACAGATAATACCTATTAGTGCACACCAAACAGTTACTGTTCCTTTCGTAACTCTGTTAGACATATGATTAAACAATTCTGATTGTTTATTATTTATGTTTACTAATTCAGTTTCTATTCTTTTGAATCCAGCATTTACACTTTCTTTAAAATCCATAACTTTTTGATTTGTTAATTGACCGTATGCGCATCCTTGTATTTTATTTGCCATGTTTAAACTGATTTATAGTGCTCAAATGATATTCCCAAATTATTCAATTTAGTTAATCCATCTTCACGCAAACTTTGTGATGTTATTGAAGTATTACTTTGACCTCCTTTATTGATAGTAAAATCTCCTAGCTTAACACTATTAACATCTGCACCTTGAAGTTCCATTAGCCCTACTACTGCAGATGCTGATAAACTTATAATAGCCGGTTGATAAATTTCTGGTATATCTGTACCTATTGATACACCTGTTTGATTTGTTGCATTAAATCGCTCATTATCTACAATGTTCCATAAAGTAGCACCACTAATTGTGGCTGGAACATTTTCAACCATGTTTAATACTATACTTCCTACTTGGATATTCGTTAGAGTTCCCATTGTAGTTAAATATAAATTATGGTTAATCCACTTGCTGCACTACCAGTTCCGACTATTCCTGTTTGTACTCTTATGTGAGACCAAATTGGAATTTCTGCGAATTTATCATATCCGTCTGCTCCAGATATTGTAACTCCTGTTGTATCAACTGTTCCTACTCGTGGAAACACTACCCAATCTTCATTCAGTTGTCGTTCAGCTGCTGTTCCACTTACTTGGTTTAATATTGTACCTGCGGTTCCGGTTCCTGAAACACTTATAATCATACTTCCAGTCGCATCCCAATCACCAGCTTCAAAATAAACACTTTGAATTCTTCCATTAAGAGGATTATCAGTATATGTATCAATCAACCCTGTAGTTGCATCACCTGTTAAATCAGTGCTATCAAATGTATAAAACTTTATTCTATTACTTCTTACCATTTTTCTTATCGCTTAGGTTTCTTTAAGCATGCTCTTCGGCGTGAACCGAAAATTATGCAACAGAACCTAATTTGACCCACGTTTCAGTAGTTGCTAAAAACATATAATGTTGTGAGTTTTCTCCATCCCAAGCTACGCCTGATGCTGGAACTCCAGTAACTACTCCGTTAGGGTCGCCTAACACATTAACAATTTTACCAATATCTAATCCCGAGACTCCTCCACCACCTAAGCCGAGACCTAGTCCTTGAACTGTTCCTAAAACTGTACTTCCTGTTGTCATTTTTACTTTGCCCTCCTTTCAGTTCTTTTAAACATCTTAAATACCTACCGCCAACCAGCTAAAACTATCTGTTGCATTAGTTCCTATTACATGAAAACTTCCTACATTTAAACTACCTACACTTAAATGCAAATCTGCATCAACATCACTTCTATTCTGAGTTAAAACTGTGGGCATTCCTGCATATGATGTCGGAAATGTAATCCATGCATCATTACTTGCTAAAACACCTGAACCTGCTTGAGTAATTGCCCCATAAACTGCTGTTCCTGAGCCAATACTAACTGATTTTAATGTACCATCATCATTATTAATTGTTGAACCTTTAATTAATAGACCACTAATAAATTCATTTCCATACAATCTATCTGCAACCACATTAGTATCTGCATAAACATTTGTTCCACTAATTTCTTGTGCTTCAACAGTTACTCCACTTATATGAAAACCATAAACTATATTTGCTCCAGCATCTCTTTCTAAAGGTAATTGATTAACTTCTTCAAAGCCTAGTCCATCTACTGTACCTACATTCTCTACCATTTTATTTTTTATTTCCTCCTTTCATTTTCGTTTTTTTATTATTTAATTTATAGTCTTACGACTTTGCCTTACGGCTTGGGGTTTTTGATTTCAGCAGATTTCCCAAAACTGCATAGTTTATATTCTACAAACTCAACTTTAAGATGTTGTAATCTTACAGGTTGCGTCTGCCCTCAAGTACCTAACTTTAATTCTCTGTGTGATATTTGCTGCGCTCATATCATTTACAGGTAAATCAAAGTTCTGGACTGTAACAGGTCTCTTCTCAGCGATAACATATGCATGCATTTTATCAGTCACATAAGCATAATTACTATATGCGGTTGAAGGTGCTGCATTTGTTGAAAACTTGATAACATTAAGCCCGTAGATAGTTCCTAAGAACCCTCGTTTAAGCATATCAGTATTACCAACCTTATTTGCTTCTACAAAAGTGTCAATATTTCTTAAATCATTCAAAACTGCCATACCTACAAATAATGTAGTTGGAGTATAATCTGAATCATCTAAATACTGCATTGCTCTAGTGATGTTCGCAATTGTAATTGCTGCACCACCTGCTACAGTATTAGTTGCACTGTTCAATGCATCCGAAATAACTAGACTTGTCTCATTTTCTGCAAATCGTTTCCCTGCTGTCTTTATGCTGTGCTGAAGTAAGTTCCATTTGCTATCCTCAAGCATTTCTGCTGTAATTCTAATTGCAACTCCATACTTGATTGGTTTCATATTGAACGAAGAGTATCCTGGTTGGTCGATTGTGCTTTCTGCTCCCTCGCCAACAACTCTAATATCCATTGTATTAGGGTCTACTGTGTCTACATCAATACTAGAACCCGGAATGTCTGCTGGTCCGAATAATAATGCTGCCTCACTTCTGGGTATAAGATTTTTATCTACTTCTTCAATCAAAGTATCATGAATCTTTCGTGGTATCAAAAGTTGACCTTCTGTACCAAGTCCTGTGCTCAACAACTCTTTAACATATTTCATTTTTTCTACCATTTTAACCGTGAATATCGACAACAACAAAATCGTCCTCGCTTCCGCAAGTCCATGCTCGTCCAATTGCTCCATAAGCTCCTGATGTAGTAATTGCCAAATCGCTTACATTACTTTCACCTGCCGCTCCTACTTGAACTCCTGCCAATACATTAGCTCCACTTGCCATTAAAAGGAATGAACCTCTTGTTGCAAATGATAAAGGTGCTCCACTTGCTGCATCGTGTAGTGCTACACCAACAAAATTTGGTGATACGGTACCATCTGTTAAATCAACAATGTGATATAATTCAATATCACTTGATGCAAAACTTGCTGCCCCGCTTGTAACAACACCTGCTGCTCCTGACGCTCCTAATAACTGACCTCCACTAATAACTTCTTTAGCATATCCTGTTATAATCCTAGGTGTACCCCCATCTGTAAGATTTTGGTATCCTAGTGGATTAACTGCCATTTTTCTTATAACCTCCTTTCAGAAATTGTAAATTTATCTGCATAGTCTATTGAATTTGCCAGTATCGTTTGAATAGTCTCTGTATATCTGAAAACCTTTTCCTATCTCAGCTCTTTCCAAAATAAGACCTTCCTCAACAACTTCGGCTTCGTCTTCATCATTTCCAACTTCACCTTGTGTATCGTCTTCTACTGGTGTTTTTGGAATCTCATCTTCCTCTACCTCTGCAGATGGAGCTGGAGTTTCTTCTTGTTCAGTAACTTTCTTTGCTAATGCGCCTACTGCTGCTGTTAAAGCCGCAATTCTTTTGTCTGTCTCTGTCATATCTATCTTAACAGTCTCAACATTAATAGCTTTAGCTTTTTCTTCTGTAGGTGCTACAACTTCCTCTTCCTGTGGCATTTCCTTTTCCGCTTCTTCCATATTATCCTCCTTTTCAATATTTAGTTCAGTATCACTTTCATCACTTGTTAAATCTACTTCTTCCCCATTCATTTGCATCTCTTTTAAATTAAAGGACTCACTTAATGCATTCGCCAAATTTGCTCCTGGGTCTCCAGGAATTGCTACCAAGCTAATCTCCATTCCTTCCAAACCAATTGCAGTTATAGTACCATCTTTTTTATTCTCAACTAAATCTTTAACACCTGCTCCAATACTAACATCAGTAATTCGACCATCATTAATCATTTCTTTTATTTTGGAGTCCATAATTCTTGCTTCAAATTCTATAGATTTTTTAAATGAATCAAATTGAACATTCTCAGTAGTCCTTCCCACAATATCTTTTATTGCACCTGAGTGGTCTGTCATAATAGGCTTATTTCTAAAAGAAGGAGCTGCAGATTCTAATTCAGATGCAATATAAGTAATTCCATTTCGGGTTGTGGTTTCATTAATAGCCGTACCTCTAATAATAAAATCATTTCCAGACATAACTGCTTCGCTAATAGGAGTATAAAACTCAATTAATTTCCAATTCTTTTTTGGAGTTGCAGATTTTTTAGTAATTATGTTTACCATTTTTTAAATTCTATAAATATATTAATATTAAATCTTATATAAACACATAGAATTAACTTATATAAGAGGAAATATTCAAAAAATGCCATTAACAGTGCTCATGGAACACAACATTCCAATCTAAACTCAATGTTCTTGCTGCAATATTATCAGTTTTTATCAAATATGAAGACCCATTACATAAAATTGCTTGACCGCCATGTACTCCAGTACCCACTGGTGCCGATACAAATTTAATAAATGTTCCTGAGCCACCCAAATAAATAGCAGTCTGAAGTACTGTTCCACTTGTCCCAATTGTTGGATTAGTCCATATAGAACAATTTGAAATATTTGTAAAACATCTATTCTCATTAAAAATAGAATTTTGTACTCCACTATTAGTAACTGCAACATTTTCCATTATTGTCATTATTGCATCACCATCTGTTCTTGAATCATAGTTCATGTGAACATCACAACTACCACAATTAAATAATAAACATGTGCTTCCAGCATCTGCCATCTTATAATATACAGAACCACACAAATATTCTTGTCCCATAATCTGTCTATCATGGTCTTTTGGGAATACAACTAATCCACTGCCTCTAGTTTTTACTCCTTGTAGAGTAAGATTATTTTCAACAACTACACTACCAGGATATGTTATAGGATAGTTGCTAATAGCAATATTTCCACTTGTTACATAAGTATCTCCAACATTAATAACACCACTGACCGCCCAAGGATTAGTTCCTTGATATACATAACTTCCTGCATATAAATTATCAACTGATATTATTCCAGAAGTAACATAAGTATTGCCAGATGCTTGATACATCGTTCCACTTTGAATATAAATAGAATCGACATGAGCACTAACACTTCCAATCACAATGCTTCCAGAAATATTAGCATTAACAGTACCAGAAATAGGCACGGCTCCTTCAGAAGTAATATCCATCTGATACCGATAATCATCTGCATCAACTGAGCTTCCCAAAATAGTCGTTTGACCATTCATATTAACAGTACCTCAGTTTAAATGACACTTCAGCATTAAGTTGACCTTTAATTTCAACCCTTAAACTATCATTAAGTATCCATTTTGTAGGAGCATCTCTAAAATTAACTCCTTCACAATCAACAACTCCTAATCTGACAGGAATATAATTTTGTCCTTGAATACTATTAATTGCAAACACTAAAATGTCTGTATCTCCTAAAAATATGTTTACTGCAATTTGTTTATCTGATAAAATAAGAATTCCTTCTAATTCACCGTTTATTTTTTAGGTAACATAGGTTGCTTTACCAGAACTAACAGTATTCATACTAAATGATACATCTTTTATTCTTTCCTCTTGCTCATCAGGAGTTTCAGTAACCTTTACTTCAATACTTTCTTCAATTTCTTCTTTTTCGATTTTTTATTCTCCTTCTCTTTAATATCAGTAGAAATTATTATTTCTTTGATGCCATGCTCAACAATTGGACCTACAACTTTGTCAGGGATAACTCTTTGGACTTTACCACCTACTATATCCCAATGCTCATCTTTTCTATTTCTCATTATGTCTAGTTTTTTCATTTAATTACCTCCCTTTAAATTTATAAATTCTAAATGTTGTCTTTGTCTTCTTGTAGATGCCCTATTTCCTCTTTTGGTAACTGGTTCATCATCTTCTCCTTCAATATCAGCTCTAGTTCCAAACAATTCATTTTCAGTTCCTTGAGTTAAGGCATTATTACCTTTTCCACTTCCAGAATAATCTGACCACCCACCAATCACAACCACATCTTCATTATCTAATGTATCATTACCAGAATTACATTCATGAACAAAATCTTCACAATGAGGGTCTACAATATATCGCTGTTGACATCTTGGACAAATCTTAACGACCATTTTTTAACACTTCCTGAAGTTTATTAAATTGTTCTTCCTTAATTTTTCTATCATATCTAGTTAAACACCCACCACAAATCCATTCATTCCCAAATAATACTAATGCGGGATTAGTACATCCTTCAATTGCGCAAATTGGTCTGTCTGCCATTTTATTTTAATTCAGAAACAGGAACAACCATACATCTACACATAGGGTGTACAGGTATTGCCGGATGGTCATCAATCTCATAAACATTTCCATCTAAACTGGCACATATAGGGCATGTCCTAGTCCCAGCAGATGCAACCCATCGGATTTTCTTAACTCCTCCTTCTTTAAAATGATTAATAGCTCCAGCATTAGCCGTTCTTGTAACCTCTGTCCTTACTAATAATGCCCCTCTTGTTTCTTTACTTCTAACCAAAACTGATTCACCATCCTTTTTAACAATTTGACCATCCTCCATCTTTAACAAATCTTTTAAGCCAACTTTAGAATCTACTTTACTTATCATATCATTAATGCTATCACCTTTCTTAAATCCATTCTTTAAAATCCCTTTAAATGTGGTTACTTGTGATTCAGTCAATTTACCTGCAGTAGCTTCCAATACAGTTGACGCTTTAATCAATTCAAATGTATCTTCATCAATAAAAGACTCAATACTTTTTACATATTCTTTATAATTAAATCCTAGCCATTCGTGAATCTGTTTATATTTATTTGTATCCTCTATAACAGTAAGACTTTCTCTTGTTGGTCGTTTAGCTGGAGCAGGTTTAGCATTTTGTCCAGGAATTAATGGTTGCGGCCTTTCTTGTTCCCTTTTTCTTTCTTCTTCTTTCTGCTTATCTTCTTCCCCGCTCAATTTTATATATTCATCCTCATCTAATTCAAGTGTTTTAACCAAATCTACCTCTAACAACTTAACTAAACTCATTGATATAGTAGGAGTCTTCATAATATTTGCTAATCTATCAATCCTCTCATATCTTTCTGCATTTGACGGTCTTCCCCAATTAAATTCCACATGAGCATCAATTTTGTTATAATCTAAAACTCTTTTGTATATTTTTTGCTCAACAATCTTCTCTATCTCTGCTTGGAATGAAGTAATTCGTCTCTCAAAGCCATCCATTTGTACTTTAGCAATCCCTTCATTAACATTTGCTGTTCCCATAAGCACAGATGGTACTTGGAATGTATACATCAGCATTTCTTTATCATATTTCAACACCTCATTAAACTTCTCACCAATATTCCCAAAATCTACAGTTTTAATTTCAGTCAAAGCATCTGTTACCCATTCATGCTTATTAGTCAACCAGCTTAAATCTCCTCCCCATTTTGTAATAGCGGCGGCAGATGGTTTCAAATATCTTCCACCAACAATTCCTCCTAACTTAATGTGGTATGGACTATTTGCTTTTCTATTCATCAACATATGTAAATCTTTTTCATTCTGCAACAAATTATTAATTGTGTTTATAGCAGGATACATAATTCCTAGTCCATAAGGCATATCACCAATCTTATTAAATGAAAGATGTGCTATCTGGTATGGTTCAAATGAAATTATCTTTTCTTTAGCAAACTTATCAAATCCACCTCTATATTGATTAAAACCTTTGACACTTCCTTTCTTATCTCGCTTCACATACATATATTTTGAATCTAAAATCTTTAATCCTTTTGGTGGTTCATCTTTTTTTCCGCCAATCTCTAAAAAACCATTTTTTACAAGAGCCTCTTTAATCCATCCTCTTAATACTGTATCTATTTCAACATCCTGATTAAATGTTTCAATAATTGCTAATGCTTTTTCATCATCACTACTCACCCAATATCCAGGACCCATAATGTAATCAACATACTTATCAACAACACCTGTAGAAAATCCAAAATTCTTATAAAGCCCTTCTGTTATTGCAAAATCAAATGGATGTTCTTCTCCTAGCTCAACAGGAAACTTAATTGTATTAGATTTGACTTCTCCTTTAAAATTTGGCTTATCAGATGTTGTAGTATCCAATTTGTTAGTAATAACTTGTGCATCATACTCAAAAATATCTTCGCTAATCTTTCTCATTCCAAAAAATTCTTTTATTCCCATTTTATTTATTTGGTAACAATCGTTTTACAATGTCATCATATGTTTCTCTACTATAAATCCGACAACCATCCAGGAGTAATTTAGTTTCTTCTTTCAATGCAATTTTTGGGTCTTGCTTTACCATTATAATCTAATATAATATAATATATTAGCATCTTTATAAAAACATAGAATTAAATTATATAAAAACGATTTACATTATAAAACTCTCATACTCTTCAGTCTCTTCTTCTTTCAACCACAAACAAGCCAATGCCAAAGCGTCTACATAATCGTCATGATACTTATCGCCATCAGGATGATGTATCTTAATCGTCTTATTTGGCATTCTCTCATATCGCAATTCCATCATCTCCCTTAACAATATCTTATTATCTGGTAATATTAAAGTTGGAGTTTCTATCTTCTCTTTACCAGAATAGGTTACCTTCCTTTTCTGTAACCACATCTTCAAATTACTATACATATCCATCTTGCTCACCGTACTAAACCTAATATCCTCAACCTTGTCATAACCAATCTCCATCCCTATCCAATCAGCCGGTCCTTCTCCTAATCCCGTCTTATCAATATACAACTTCTCCAAATTATACTTTCTATCAATATCTTGCAATAAAACAACAAGTTCCCTTGGTCTATTCTTATCTAAATAAAATATTTCAATAACACCATACTTCTGCCTCATAGAATCAATCTCCAATACCACACAGACGCTTTTATCTTCCCCCATACCAGCACAATCAACACCAGCGACATATCTTTTCTTTGGATGTGGTAAGCCATGGTCACAATCTTTCTGAACACAAAACATAACATCATCCATATCAAAATAACAATCCGTATTACTTGTATACTTCCCAAAAATCTCTGCTTGTACATACAAACTGTCTTTACCCCACTCCAAAATGTCTTTCTCAATCTCTTTCTTACCCTCATCAGTAATATACGGATTATCCAAATAACAATAATTAAAACTAGCCCAATCTTCATCATTTGCTAAACCTCTTTTCCAGAACTCCCAAACAAAGTTCCTCCTCCAAGGAGTTGTAGTAATCCACAAAGGAGCACCAGTATCATATATCAAAGGTCTAATAGCATTCATTGCTTCTTCTTTAATAAACTCACCCTCATCTAGAAATACTCTATCATATGCCTCACCTCTCAAACTATCCGGATTATCAGCACTACCAAAATCAACAATACACTCACTCTTAAATACAATTTGGGGATGTGGTGATTTAAGAGTCTTTTCAATATCATCATCCACCTTTGCAATTTGCATCAATTCAATCATTTTCTTAAAAACAATAATTGCTTGCTTATAGGTAGGAGCTATAACAATTTGTTTTCGATAAATATTCAGTACAGCTCCTCTAATCAATTCAGCAGCAATCATTTGTGACTTACCAGCTCTTCTTCCACAAACAATCACTTTATTCTTTTTGGGGTTTAATAGAACTTCCTCTTGTTTCTTATGTGGAATTTGATTAAGATAACCTACTTGAAATCCAACAGGATTCTCAAAGTCTTCCACACTTAATTCAATTTGCTCATTTACCATGTTACTTCATTTAATGTTTTCTTAAACATCTTCCTACATTTCTTACAAAAAAAGAAATCAACAAATTCGTATACGCCATGGTCATTTATCATTACCTCATATAACTCATGGTCACATTCCATAATCGTCATAACCATCCATACCATCTTTATTGCCATGTCTCTCTTTATGACAATTAGTACACAATGCTACAACATCAATATCCAATTCCTCACTTCCCAAATTATCGTAATTCTCATGGTGTAGTTGTGTGGCTTTGTCTCCACAATCGGCACATACACCACCGGCGTCTTCCATTAATTCTTTTCGTCTTTCTCTCCAATCGTCTGACATTAAGTATTCTCTATAGTTATCAATTTTCATCTTTTACCACCTCAACTTCTTTTATTTCTTTAACAGCGAGCTGGTCCCTCTTCCAATTCTTCAATCTCTCAATAACAGCGTCGGCGGTAACATCAATATTAAGATTTACACTCTTTTGAACTACAGGATATAAATATTGCATAAACTGCAACATTCTATTCTGCATATTATTCAAATCTCTAATGCTTTCAGATTTTAACTTAACTGGATTACCTTTATTGAGCTTTTCATCAGTCCTTAAAATCTTTTTAAAAAGTGTCATACACTCTTCTAGCTCTTCAATACATTTTTCTCTAGTCCAGACTCTCTTCCTAGGAACTCCCTTAGCCATAGCTCTATACCTATCATCAACCTCTTTCGGTCTACTGCCAAACCCGCGTTTACCAAAATTTTTGTCTCCCATTGTTGTTAAATTATTGTTACATAACTATCTAACTATTCCTCCTTATCCTTAGTTTTCTTTTCAAATCTCTCCTTATAAGCTTCCAAAGGAATGAATACGCTACAACCATGTTGTCTTTCTGTACAAACATACTTCACAGTATGACCAACCAAAACTCCTGTTCTTGTGTTATTCACGTTCTGAATTTCAATCTCTTCGTCATCTCCTTCAATTGTGAATCGTTTCTTGTCACCATACTTTTTCAAATCTCCAAATTCAACTTTTGAAATATCAGATTGTCTTACATATCCAAATTTTCTTTGACTTTCTTTCTCAATTGCTTCCAATCTGTCATTGAAATCTATCTTTGCACATTGTGCATCAAAAGGTTCGTGATTTTTTGTAAACTCATGATTAACTGTTGCTAACTCTTTCAAAAACATCATATTAAGTGAACTCGCACCTAATTGTTTGTAGTCTTGCATCTCTTCATTCGTTGGAACTCTACTAATTCCAATACTATCTGCCATCTTAATTATTACCTCCTTTCATGTTTGTTAATATATTTATCAGCTTTTTCATTTAAATTGCTTACAACAGTGTCTATGCCTGTGAAACCACACATAATACTAGTCAACCATGCTGGTTTTATTCTCAATAATCTTAACACCTTCAACCAATTGCTTTTTAGTAATTTTGATAATCGTTTCAAGTTCAATAACTTCAGCCTTAAAATCTTTATTCTGCTTAACATATCCTCTTTGTTTTTCTAAATAATTACTATATAACATCTTCTCAATCATAAAATCATTATATTCAATCATCAATTTCATATGACTCAATTCTTCTTCTCTTCCTACAAGATTGGCTTCAGTAAACTTTCTTTCCTTTTCATCAAATTGTCTAAATTTTTCTTTGCTCATAATTTTAACCTCCTTTTAATTCTTTCTTAAATTTAATATATTCATCTAATCCATTTCTTACAAATTTTGAAAAGTTAAATGACTTTGTTTGGTCTTTCAAAAAATCTTCTTGGTCTTCTCTTATCTGCAAATTCTTTTGTATCATATTAATTACAATAAAAGATTCTTTATAAACACATAGAATTAATTTATATAACAATATAATAATATAAGACTATAATTATTTAAGTACTTTAAGTAATAAAAAAGTGTATACGTGTATATTTTATTAAATTTATATACAAAGTAATAAAATAGTACTTAATGCCCTTAATTCACAAGGTAAAATTTTTTAAAAATATCAAAAAAAGCTAAAAAACTGGAAATTCTTCCATTTTTTTTACCTTATAAAAAAATAAATGAGCTTATTTCTACAAGGTAAATCAAAAAAAAATAAAATTTTAAATTATATAAAATTTATATAAATTTGCTAAAAACAGCCATAATTAAAATATATTATTATATTTAAATACTTATATACTCAAACATATATATTCAAATTTATATATATTTATATACTAAAATATATTAATATAATCATGGTATACGAAAAAATACAAGAAAAATCACCAAGACAAAAACACATTGAAAAGTGTGAATTTTGGAGAGGAACTAAAGAAGGAATATGCCCAATATATCCTCAACCACAAAAACAAGATGACAAATAAAAATACAACAATGAAAATGCCAAAAGAATTACGCGATGACTTAGCAGTACTCAAATTTAAATATCATATGGATGAACTCTATCAAGTTGTCCAACTACTTTATAATATTAAAGATGATAGTGTGTTTAAAGAACAAGTAAAGGAGATAAATAATGAAAATATTTAAATGTCCAAATTGTAAAAGAGTATATGAAAAAGCCAATGATATAATTTGTGTAAGATGCGTTTGTGGCTATCCTACTGAGCATGTTGATGAAAAGCATGAGGTGATTGAATGAAAATAGAAATAAACAAATTTGATAAAGAAGCACTTGATTCAGCAACTCAAAAGAAATTCAAACCATCAGTATCATTAAGAGCAATTTGTGGAGACATCATAATAAAAGAATATCAAAAACAAAAAGATAAAAAAGAAAAAATAAAAAATTACAAAGAAGAATATTGTGAGCATTGTGATTCAAAACATACCTGTTCAGATTTAGATGGAACTTTAATGGATGAACAAGTTGACATTTGTATGAATATAAACAAAGATTTGGCTGGTGGAAAATGAGTGAAGAAAGCCAAGAATTTGACGAGCAATTAAAAAAAGAATTGGAAGAACATAAAGAAAGATGAATGCACAACAAATAATAGACGAATGTAATACCCAAAAATTCAATCCTAGACAATTTAGAAAAGAAATGAATATAAGTTGGTTAATCAATGATGTAGTTAAACAATTTGAAATAAATAATGGGTATTATTAAAACTCAATTTGAGTTAATGCGAGAGTAGTGGTAGTTTGGTTTAACACGCTTGGTACTGCAGTAACCCAGGAAACGCAGGTTCAAATCCTGCCTCTCGCTTTGGAATTCCAAACTCTGAAGGAGCGGAGTATAATAACAGACATTCTGACACTCGGAAAGACGAGAATGTGGGAAATCCCTATCCTAGCTTTGTGCGGGAGGCTCAAATATATGGGTGTATGCCTGAACCACATTTTATAATCATGGAAAAAATATCAAAAGAAGAAATGGACTGGTTCGATAAGAAAGGAAATTTAGTTATTCTTAATGGAATTGCATTAAGAAACCTAAAAAAAGATGAGAGCTTATTTACTTATGGACAAATACAAGGAATTTATCCAGCAGGCTTGATACATAATGCAGGAAATGGAGTTTTATAATCATGGAAACAAAAACAATAAAAATAATATGTGATGACAGAGAACCAAAATCAATGGATGCATTCGCCTTAACAGTCGGAGGAATTGAATTTGAAAGAAAACGATTAAAGACAGGTGACTATATTCATGAAGATGTCGTAATTGAAAGGAAAGAAATAAATGACTTTTGTGGTTCAATTATGGATGGCAGACTAACTTCCCAAATAGAAAAGATGAAAAAAGATTTTAAAAATATTTATATTTTAGTGTCAGGCAGTATAAAAAATCGAACTTCTGACATTCATGAAAACTGTATTTTGGGAAAGATGGCATCAATACTTGTCAAACATCAAGTTTCAATTATTACAGTTGATGATGATTTCCAATTAATATATCTTATGAAGCGAATATTTGAAAAACATTTAGAAATAACTAAATTAATAGGAGAGAAAAAATAATGGGAAATGGAAAATCAATTGCAGCAATGGTTTTAGGAATTATTAGTGTTGTATTTTGTTTAACAGGATATTTTTCTTTAATTATAGGTATTATTGCAATAGTATTTGCAAGCTTATCTATGAAGAATGATAAAACTGGAAAAGGAATGGCAATAACAGGATTAGTAACAGGAATTATTGGAACAATTCTTGGAGTTTTATATGCAATTCTTTGGACAGCTTTAGCAGCAACTCTATAATTAAAAAATTTTATTTTTTTATTTTTTTATTTTGTTTTAAATAATTTCCTATCTCCAAATTCAGAGACTTTTCCTTCATTCCATTTATTTATAGGTCGTAGATATCCTACTACTCTACTCCATATTTCACATTTAGTTCTTTCCATTTTCCCTCCTTTAAATTTTTAACATATTTCCTTCATTAACTTTAACATTTAACCATCCTCTGTATTGAATTGGTCCAGCACTCTTGTTGACAGCATAAGATGGTTTAAACTTTCTTCCAAAACTTTGAATATCAACCTCAATATTCTTTTCATTCAATTCACAAAACTTACAATAATAATTATACATATCTAACTTTGGTATTAAATTTTTATCATCTTGTTCACAACATTGACTTTGAAATGCTGATACAGTATTACCACTTCTTTTCATAATTTTTTCAATATCTTCCCAATGTTGTACTTTAGTAAATTTATTTTGTTTAATCAACCTTTGAAAGCCTTCAATAGCCCAATTCAAAATACCTGACAATTCATCATCAGAAGTCAATTTCATATCCAAGAATTTATCTGTTTTGGGGTTATCCTTATCGAATACATTATCAAGTTCAAATGTAATAAATTTATCATAATAAGAAGCTGGGTCATCAATAACTCTTGGTAATGGCATTTTATTTGTAGCAAAAATCAACTTAGCATAATTAGTAAAATTATATGGTGTTTGATTTTTAGCCTCTGCAGGAATTAAACTTCTTCCCAAAAGACGCTTAAACATGACTGTGCTTTTTAAATCGTTTGCATCCAACTCATCATTAATATTAACCAATTTATTGTAAAGATTGTTTGATGCAAATCTATTTTCTGTAATATCATGAAAGTCAACAGAAGAGGTATTGCTGTTTCCAACAAAATGTTCTACTACATTCAAATAAACTGTTTTACCAGAATGTTTTGGTCCAATTAGTACAAGTGCTATCTTCTCATGATATCTTCTATACATTAAAAATCCAAACCATTCTTGACAAGTTGGAATGTCTTCTTCCCACATAATATCTGCCAGCCAATTTTTAAATATTTCACAAGTTGCAGTAGGATTATAGTTGATTGGAATTTTTGACATGAATCCATATTTTTTATCATGTGAGAATTTTTCTTTTGTTTTTAAATTCAAAACACAATCATTTAAACAAATCAAATCCAAATTTTTGCATCCCAAATCTTTTCTTTTAAATTCTTTTTGTCTTTTGATTTTTTGAACAATTTGATTTACAGAATTATTATCAGCTCCTACTTCTAAAATTTCTTCACAATATTTAGAAATAAATGCTTCTCCTTTATTTCTAAAATAGCCACTATCATAAACATAAATTGGGTCTTTAGATGCTGTTCCTATAATGCATCTAAATTCAAATTGTTTCATTAACCATTTCGCCACTAGATGATTAATTTTTGCTTTAGATTGTTTGGACATCACTAATTGAAAAACTTTTTTCTTTATTATTTTTAAATTTATTTCATCCATTATTTTCCTCTTTAAATAATAAAAAAAATATTAATTCCTATTTAAATACATATATACTGCAACATATATGTTAGACAATATAAGTGTTTAAATAATAATTTAATTATTATATTTTATGAATACAAAAGAGGATAGACAAACGATAATACAGGAATTTGAGACAAATCAGGTTGGTCTTAAAGCAGAAGCCTACAATATTTTAAAAGCAATAAAGAGGCAATTAATCAAAAAGCATAAAAGAAATTTTACATTTTCTGATGCTATTATTGAATTAAAAAATAAAAGGAAAGGAACTAATATTGAATTTACTCAAGAAGAGGTAATTCAAATAAAAACCAAATTGAAAGGAGGTAATAAATAAATGAGAGTTGAAAAAAAAGAAAAAGAAATGCAGTTTACTCCGGTTATAATAACTTTAGAAACTAAAGAAGAATTTGATTTTTTATATGGATTAGTTAATGGTAGTCCTGATGCTATCAAACAGAACTGTATTGATTATTCAAATAAATTAGACCATGCACTTTTTAATTTGTTAAATGATTTATAAAATGGATACAAAAATATATTTTGAAACATGGGCAGAGAAATTATCTATACCAATTGAAAATATTCAATCTGAATTTGATAATCTATTAAAGGAAGAACAGACAATTCATAAAACTTTAAATGATGAAGAACAACAAAAGCGAGCTCTTCAAAGATTAGTATTGATGTACAAAAAACAACTTAGAAGTCCTGCAATTGGATTTGAAGGAATGGTTATTGGAGTTGGAGATTTGTTTGATACTGCCAAGAAGATGAGAGAAGCTGGGATGGATGCTTTTAGAATAAATCCTCATGATGCAATTCAGAATAGAATAACTGACAGCGAAGGAAATCCTTTAGACACCAGAGAAGTGTATGGAACTGGAAGACAAAATACAAATTTTGGTAAACTATTGCCTGAACATAGTTATATTAGAAATGTTGTTGGTATAGCATTAAGAACTAATGTTGAAGAATCACCAAAAGTATTTGCTATGTCTTTGAATGGAGATAAAGCAGAACATCTTGAATTTCCAATGTTTAAACCTGTAAGATTTAGAGCAATAAATAAGTCTGAAGAGAATGCAAATCAGTTTACTTTGAATGGTTCATCTATTACGACATTTACTATCGATGAAAATCTTAAAATGCCAACACCAGTTGATGTTTTAAAGAAAAGCTGTAAAGAGATGTATGTTTCACTAGAGAACATTCAAGAATATCATACTGCAAATAAAGATGATTTTAATAGATTGTCTTTAATTGAAGGAGATGTTTCAATGATTGGAGCAGAGCCTACAAGTGTAGGAAATAGATTGATGGTTGTAGAAGACATAAACAGACCAATTGATGATTTAGAAACTGCCGGTTTAACATGTTGGGTGCCACAAAGTGTAGAAATAGATTTTGCAGAAGGTAGCAAAGTTATTGTGGTTGGCAAAACTTCACAAGGTAAGTCAAGAGATAATCCAAATGAACTTGGTGATGTTATGATGAATGTTTTAGGAGTTTATGCAATTCCTGAATTCAAGATTGAACCTTTAACTGATGATAATATTGAAGAAGCTATAGTTGAGGCACAAGAAATACTTGATGTTAAAACTGAAGCTGAAAAAACTGAAACTAAACCAGAAGAGGTTCAAACTGAATTAACATCATGGTAAATCAAAATCTAAAGGAGGACAATATGGAAGATACAGAAACTGTTGATGACCAAGTTGAAACAACTGAAGAAACTGAAGAAGACGAAGAGTAAATCGTCATAAAAAAATTTATTTTTTTTATTTTTAATTTTACTCAAAAAAAGGAAACAAAGAAAAAACAAAATGGCAAACATAAATCAAGTAAAACATTGGCTAAAGGCCGGAAAGAAAGTAAGAAGACCTATTTGGGATAAAGAATCTTATTGGGTTTTAAGTACAGATGGATTTGGAAGAATACTTTATTCTGATGGAACTGCTGCTAGTGTCCATTTATTACAATTAGAAGAAATTGACTGGGAACTTTATGAAGATGAAAAAACTGTTAAAGATATATTAATAAAAGTTTTAAACGCTGGACGTGAAGCAAATAATTTTAAAAAAGGATATGTCGTAATGTATAATAAACTTATTAATATACTTGATAAAATAGGAAATCAAAAAATAAAATGGTAGGATGGGATGATAATACACAAGAAGTGAAAGAGCAAGAAACTCCAAAAGAGGCAATACAATTTACAACTCTTGGAGAAGCAAAAGATAAAAGAGGATTGAAGATTGGAATTTATGGTGATTATGCCACAGGTAAAACACATTTTGGATTAACAGCAACTGAACCGATATTCATAATTGATACTGAAATGGGAGCATCACCACTTGCTCATTCATTTGAAGGTAAAGATATTAGAATATTAGATGTTGCTGAAAAGGATGGAACAAAATCATATCAAAAGATTATAGAAGCTGTAGAATATATTTCTAAACAAGAAAAGGTTGGAACAGTAATCATAGATAGCATCACAGACCTTTGGGAATTTTCTCAAGAGTATGCTAAAGTAAATATTTTTAAGATTAAACCAGAACAAAGATTAGCACAGCAATGGGATTGGGGAGTAATCAATAAATGTTATATGAAAGTTTTAATGAATCTTTTAAAAATAGAATGTAATTTAATTGTTACCGCAAGAGAAGCAGAAATATATGCTGGTGCTGGTCAAGTAACAAATCAAGTTAAACCAAAATGGCAAAAAGCTACAGGATTTTGGGTTGATATGGTTATTCATAATACAAAGAAATTTGATAAATTAGGAAAGACAAATTTTAATTCTACAATTGAAAAGTGTAGACAATATGGAGGAATTATGGGAAAGAGTTTTGATAATTTGGATTTTAAAAGTTTAGAAGAAGAATTAAATAAGGTGAAAAAAGAATGAATTTTTATGAACGGCAAATCAAAGGATTAATTTTAATTATGAAGCAAGAAAATAGTCTAATGGTATCACGAGAATATGTAGTTGAAAAATTAAATATGATACTAAACGGTGGAATTGGATTTCATTCATCAATATTAGAAAAATTAAAATGAAATTAAATTATAATGGAGGTACATATGGAAATTAAAAGTCGATATGAGGTAATATCTGATTTGGAAAGACAGAAAAGAGATTTGATTCAGACACGAGATGGGTTTAAAGATGAACTAATTGAAAAAGAAAAAGAACTCACAGAAACAGAAAGAACCAAATCGGACCAGATAGTAGCATGGGACAGAAAAATTGCTGATTTAAAAAAAGGCATTGAAACATTCAAAAAAACAATAGAAGAAAAGAAAACAACAACTATTGAATTAATTAAGAGTGTTGAGGATAGTCTTAACAGATTCAGTAAAATACAGGATAAAAAATAAATCCTGTTTATACTCTCATCCAACAAAAACAAAAATTTGACCCCCACATGAGAGATTTGATAGCTCAAATGGTCTAGAGCACTTCACACCTAATGAAGATGTTGTCGGTTCAAATCCGACTCAAGTAACCTAAAATGATAAAAATTTTAAAAGTGGGGGATTTATAATCATAGACAAAAACCTATATGGTCTAACATATATAATGAAATATATATGTTAGAGATAATAAACCTTTAAATAATAAAGACAATTAATAAAATAAAAGAGATGGTAAAAAAACATAAAAACACAAAATATATCGGATTTGAAGAATTTGAAATTAGATGTAAAGAACTTGCTAATGAAATTTCTACAAATAAAAATATAAAAAAAATTTATGGTGTACCTCGTGGTGGGGTTATACCGGCAATGAGAATTGCTTTACTTACAGATTTAAAATGGACAAATAACCCAAATGCAAAAGATACAGCAATAATTGATGATTGTATTGATAGTGGTGCAACTAGACATTCATTTTCTAATTTTCCATATTTCTTTCCATTAATAGATAAGCAATATGAAAATATAAAAGAATGGATAGCATTTTGGTGGAGAGAAAAATGATAAAATTAAAAACAAATTTAAAACAATTTGAAACTATTATAAATATGATTGGAAAAATATCATATGAAACAGATTATAATTTTAATTCAGAAGGCATTAAAATAAGAGCTGTTGACCCAAGTGGAACTTATTTGGGAATTTTTAATATATCTAAAGATATGTTTGATGAGTATGAACTTGAAAAAGACCAAACGATTACACTCCAAAATGATTTGTTTTCAAAATTAGTTAAAAAGGTTGGAAAGACAGAAATGAATATTGAAATGTTAGAAGACAAAATTCAATTAAGTAATAAAAAAGATAAATTTACTTTAAAGTTTTTTGTGGGGCAAGTTGATAAAAGACCAGACCCAAATCCTGAATGTGCATCTGTTTGGTCAATGAAGTCATCTGAGTTTTCTAAAATAATAAATGACATGAGTAATCTTGGAGTTATTTGTTGTCTTGATGGAAGTGATATTTTAAAAATAAAAATGAAATCTAATATGGTTGAGGGAGAAACAATAACCTCAGCAACAAAAATTCAAAGTGAAGATTGTTATTGCTTTTATGATTTAAGCTTTATTGAACCTGTTACTAATAGTAAAGATTTATTTGATAATATTAGAGTAGGATTTGGTGCAGATACTCCTTGCATTATCAAAGGAACTAATAAATATCTAAAATTTGTGTATATTGTTGCACCGAGGGTAGAATGAGAAAACGAGGAAGAACCACAAACTCAAATGTGAAAGGAAGATTCATAAAAGTAATTTGTAAAGATTGTGGGGCAGAACATGTAGTTTTTAGTAGAGCTACAATGAGAGTTAGATGTCCAGAGTGTAAAGAAATTCAAACTGTTCCAAAGGGTGGTAAATGCACTTGGCAAAATTGTACAGTTGTGGAGGAGATGAGATGAGTGAAAATATATTAAATAAAAAATTTTTATTATCACCTTTTAGTATTTTTGATACAATACAAGGTAATTGGCAAGAAAACAAAAAAAAATGGTTGCATATGGGTGTTAAAAGTGAAATTGGTAGAGATGCCACATGTTTACCAACAGGTTTTGATGAAAGTAAATATGGTAAAAAAATATCACAAGGTACATCTATATTTGACCCATTTTTGTGTGAAGTTTTATACACTTGGTTTAATGTTGAAAATGGAAATATTTTAGACCCATATGCAGGTGGAAGTGTTCGTGGCATTGTGGCAGAAAAACTTGGATTTAAATATACTGGAATAGAATTGAGTGAAAAACAAGTATTATCAAATAGAGAACAAGCAAAGGATATTGGTGTAACTCCAAAATGGTTTATTGGTGATAGTAATAAAAAATTAGATGAAGCACCAAATTTGCATTATGACATGCTATTAACATGTCCTCCATATTATAATTTAGAAGTTTATAGCGATGATAAAGACGATATATCAAATTTTAAAACGTATGAAGAATTTTTAGAAGTTTATAGTAGCATAATTAAAAAAGGAATTGAAAAAGTTAAAGTTAATAGATTTATTGTTTATGTTGTTTCTAATTTTAGAGACAACGAAGGAAATATAATTGATTTTGTTGTAGATACAATACGATTACATAAAAAACATGGTGTAAATTTATATAATGAAATTATTTTGGCAAACGCTATTGGAACACTTCCTGTACGAACATCAGCAATATTTCCAAAAACCAGAAAAATAGGTAAACGACATCAAAATGTATTAGTGTTTTTTAAAGGAGATTCTAAAGAAATAAAAAATATTTATGCACTTTTAGATATACAAGGTACTAAACAAAAGAGGCTTTTCTAATGATACCAGAAAAAGGTTATGCTACTCAGACGAGGTTGTTTTGATGGTAATGCCTGAAAGTGTGCTCTGCTACGATATCGAGACGGCCACAAACGGAGCATCATTCCAAGAATTAGAAAAGCATAAGTTAAGATTCTTTGGAGCATACTCTTATCTCGACAAGAAATACTACTTATTAGACCATTCCCAAAAGAAAGAAATTAAAGAGCTTATTTCTAGACACAAATTTGTAGTAGGATTCAATAATAAATATTATGACAATCCAATTTTAGAACAAGAAGGAATAAAATTTAATTATAAAATTGTTATTGATTTATTAAAAATTATTGGTGATAGAGAATCATCAATCAAATGGAAAAATTCTATTTTAGCATATCAACTTAGAGATTTGTCACTTAATACAATTACAAGAACTTTAAAATTAGTTGATGATTCAACCGCTAAAGGTGAATTAGATTATGAGATTTTAAATAAAGAAACATTTACTAAAGAAGAATACAAAGATATTAAAAAATATACAATTAGAGATATTGAAATTACAAAGAAACTTTGGGAATGGTGTTTTAATTGGTTTGATAGTTGGGGACATTTACTTTCCCAAAAAGACCAAAATAATTTAGTTCATATTCATTGTGCTCCATCTGTTTATTCATATAAAGTAATTTGTAGAAAAGCGGGAATAAGAGAAACGTACAGTATGAGGAAAGAACGAAATGAATTTAGAGAAGGCGGATATGTTGCTTATCCAGCAGTAGAGAGCTTGGAGGGTAATATTTATTGCATGGATTTCGCTAGTTTATACCCACATATAATGATACAATGCAATTTATTCGGAAGAAACAAAACTGATGTAGTTGGTTGGAATGGATATGATTGCAAAGGTAACTATGATTTAACTAATATGCATAAAATTTCTAAGGCTCTTCATGAAATATATAAAGAAAGAAACACACTTAAAAAAGCTAAAGACCCTCGTGAATATGGTTTAAAAATTGCTATGAACACTATTTATGGGTTACTTAGAAATAGTTCATTTAAAGCTGTATATGATGATACAGCAGGAAACGATGTTTGTTTAATAGCTCAAAACTGGATAAAATTAGCAAGACAAAAATTTAAAGATGCTGGATATTTTGTATTTTATACTGATACAGATTCTGTTTATTTAGAAGATAAAGAAAATAATAAAGAAAAACTACTTCAAATTACTAAAGAAATTATTGATGAAATAAAATCTAAAGTTCCATTTCCTGTTGATACATTTGATATGGATATTGATTATGAAATTGACTTTATATCATTTTTTAAAGGAAAAGTAAAAAGCGATGAAGATGATGGAGAACTTGATAAAGAAGATAGAAAAAATAAGGAATTAGGATTACTTAAAAAAAATTATTTATTTTCATATAAAAAAGAAGATGTACATGACATTTATATTAAAAATTTAGGAATTGTTAAAAGAAGTAACACTCCATTATCAAAAAAGATATTTTGGGAAAAGATGAAACCAATGATTTTAGAAAATCATAATTGTAAATTTTCAAATGAATTAATTAAAGAATGGGTTAAAGAATACATTAATAGCGATATGGAATTATTTACTAGACGATTTACAGTTAAGAGTAGAGATTCTTATAAGGTTGAAGGGTGTATTCAAGTTCAAATTTATGATTATATTCCAGAAGGCCAAACAAATAATTTAGGTCATGGAACTTATTTTATGGTTCCAAATAAAAAACTAGGAGTAGGTAAAAGTTTTAAACGATATTGTCTTTTGGAAGAATACCAAAGGAATTTAAACTATGATGACTTATATTTAGATGTGGTAATGAAAGAACTGTCATATTTTAATGAAAATTATATTCCAGTTATGAATTCAAACAGAAAAGCAAAAATAATTAAATTTGAAGACACTTTAATGCAAAAAGAATTATGGTAAAAGACCCAATAAATGTAATAAGAGGAACAAAAAATAGAGCAAGTGGTGCTGAATTTGAAAGACGTGTTAGAAAAGATTTAGAAGACAAAGGTTGGATTGTAGATAAATGGAGTAATCAAGTTGAATTACTTAATTTAGAACATGAAATTAAACATAAAGATATAATTGTTGGTCCTATTATTGGTAAAATAGTTCCAGCAAAACATAAATGGAATGGTCCAAATAGACCAATGATGATGGGTGCTGGTTTTCCAGACTTTTTGGCGTTTAAGAAAGCATTCAAACTGATAGGAGAACAAACTGACAAAGTCTATGAAGTAATCGGCGTAGAGTCAAAAGTTAATGGATATTTAGACAAAAAAGAACGCGAAAAATGTAAATGGCTTTTAGACAATAATATTTTTAGTAAAATTTTAATTGCCTCAAAGCATAAAGTTAAGAATAAAATTGTGGTTGAGTATGATGACTTTGAGGAAAAATATGAATCGTCAATTGTCCAGGAGGCGTCGCCATGATTATAGAAGAATTAGATAAAGAAGGAATGAATTTACAAGAAACAATTCTCAATCTAGAAAATCAAGGCTATGAAGAATATTATAAATTATGGCTTCAAGAAATATTAAACAAAGCTATGTGGGCAATACAAGTTGAAGAAATAGAAAAGATATTTGGTTCGCTTAATCTAAAGAATGGGAAGGTGAAAGCATGAACGGTGGGTGGTTGTTCTTAGCTATAATCTTCCTTGGAGTTAATTTTTATAATTTCTTAGACAGTCAAGACCCTTGGGCGTTTCTATCATTAATGATGTGTGTCTTAATGTATATTATAATCTATAGAGAAATGAAAGTGATTGCAGATTCGCTTACTACAGGAGAAACGAAATGATAATAACAAATATACAAATAATTTTATATTGGTTTATATGTATATTAACAGGATGTATAATTGCAGAATTAATAAAGAGGAAGACTTCGACTTAGATAGTAAAAACGTAATAAAATATAATGGAATTACAACAACTAAGACAAATCTTTATGAGACTAAGTAAAGAAGTAAGAAATTATCCAGAGAGAATTGGAAAACCAGTTAGAACAAAGCATCTATTACAAGATATGGCTTTAATAATACATCTCTTAGATAATGAAAAAATGTCTTCAACAATCCAAAAATTTAAATTAGATTTACTACCACAAAGATTAACTAAAATAATGGGATTGACTTCGCCATCCGAACCAAAGGGGAACTAAGATGGAATATGAATATTTAGCACAACCACCAAACAAATGGACGTTTAGGCAACCAAAGTTAAAACTATGGACAGAAGGATGGTGTAGTGGAAAGGTATTAAATTTATTCGCAGGGCAAGTTAAGATGGATTGCGATGAGTTTAGAGTAGATGTTTCTGATGAATTTAAACCTGATTTTATTGGAGATGCTTATGAGTTTATTAAAAATACAGATATGAAGTTTGATACTATTATTTTTGACCCACCATATAATTTAAGAAAATCAAGAGAGAAATATGATGGGAAGTATGTCGGGAGTCTTACTAAAATAAAGAATATTATGAAAAGAGTTTTGAATGAAAATGGAAAGATAATTCATTTTGGATATGATTCTGTTGGTATGGGAAAGGGTAGAGGATTTGAAAAGATAGGAATTTGCTTAGTATGTCATAATGGAGACCACAACGATACAATATGTTTAGTTGAACAATTAAATCCTGCGACGGCTTTTGATTAAGATGGGAACTCAAAAGTTATTACAAGGTGATTGCTTAGAATTAATGAAGAATATCCCAGATAAATCAGTAGATATGATTTTATGTGATTTACCTTATGGAACTACTAAATGTAAATGGGATATTATAATTCCTTTTGAAAAATTATGGGAACAATACAACAGAATTATAAAAGATAATGGAGCTATAGTTCTATTCGGACAAGAACCATTCTCTAGTTATTTAAGAATAAGTAATATTGGAAATTATAAATATGATTGGATTTGGGAGAAAGAAAGACTTACGAATATATCACAAGTTAAGAAACGGGCAGGGAAAACAGTTGAAACAATATCAGTGTTCTATAAATCACAACCAACATATAATCCACAAATGACAATTTATACTGGAACACCAAGAACAAATAAAGTTAAAAATGGAAAGATGGGAAAACTTACAGATTCTCAAGAGAAAAAAGTTCTTGAATATAATGATACAGGATTGAGATACCCAACACAAATATTAAAATTTCAAAGAGATTGTTTAAAATCAAATCTACACCCAACACAAAAACCAGTAGCACTAATGGAATATCTAATCAAGACTTATACAAATGAAGGAGATTTGGTTTTAGATAATTGCATGGGTTCAGGAACAACAGGAGTCGCTTGTAAAAGTCTTAATAGAAACTTCATAGGAATAGAACTAAATGAAAAATATTTTAATATAGCTAAAAAAAGGATTGAGGATTCGCCTAAGCCTTAAAATGGGAACTCAAAAATTATTACAAGGAGATTGCTTAGAATTGATGAAAGATATTAAGGACAAATCAATAGATATGATTCTATGCGATTTGCCTTATGGAGTAACTCAAAACAAAAAAGATATAAGAATAGACTTAACTTTGTTATGGGAACAATATGAAAGAATTATTAAAGATAATGGAGCAATAATATTAACAGCACAACAACCATTTACAACGGATTTAATATTATCAAATAGAAGATTGTTCAGATATGATTTAATATGGAATAAAAGATTAGTATCTGGTTTTTTAAATGCAAAAAGAATGCCATTAAGAACACATGAAGATATATTAGTTTTTTATAAAAAACTACCAACATATAATCCTCAATTTACAAAAGGAGAACCATTACATTCTAAAGGTATAAATTATATGAATACAAAAATTAAAAATCAAAATTATGGTAAATTTACACATACAGATGATAAAAGAAAAGGAAATACAAAGAAATATCCAATATCAATAATAAATATAGATAAATGTCATCCATCAATACAAATACATCCAACTGAAAAATCTGTAAAATTAATGGAATATTTAATTAAAACATATTCAAACGAATTTGATATAATTTTAGATAACACAATGGGAGCAGGAACAACAGGAATAGCTTGTAAGAATCTTAATAGAAAATTTATAGGAATAGAATTAGACAAAAAATATTTTGATATAGCAACTAAACGGATTAACGACGCTTTATATGAAAGCGAGGTGGAAGATGAATAATGACGAATTAACTGCAAATCTATTAGCAGAGCATTATCAAAAAGGATTTATGGAATGTAAAAATATGTGTATAAAGATTGTTAAAGAATCATCTGTTAATGGTAAATTGGATGTTGAAGATTCTGCAAATTATCTAATAGAAAAAATAGGAGAATTATCATAATGAATAAACAAATATATTGGAAATTCATTTGGAAAGAACTTTGTAATCAAAGAGGGAATCCTTACTTACCAGAAGAAGAATTTATTAAACTTAAAAAAAGATTTGATTATTTTTGGAGTAAGTTCGCCTTACATGAAAAAGGAGATGTAGAATGAGATTTAAAGCAACCCTATATCCTAGTGTAGAAAGTGATGATTACGAATGTGAGGCTAATAGTGTTCAAGAGGCTCAAGAAATTATACAAGGATATTCAGATAACAATTATGGATTTTTGTGTCTGCTGGAAGATATAGAAGAAATAGAAGAAGATGACGACGTAAACCAAAAACAAGAGGTCGTGAGAAAATGAGTTTAGAAAAACAACATAAGATAATAAAGGAAATACAATTATTAAAAGAAGGTTGTGGTAAAAGAATAGATTCTAATGGGGACTGTGCCTATTATTCTTCACGAGGAAATTTAAGATTATGTCCCAAGTGTAGAAAAAGATTTAACAAATTAAAAGAAGAGTTCGCAAACTTAGAAAATCAGGAAATTTCAAACGATTATATACCAAAAATAACAAAAGAAGAAGAAAAGGAAATACAAGAAGATGTTTATGGAGAAAATGGAACTATTGGAACTATTGTATTACATGAAAATGACGGAGTGAAGAACTGATGGAAATAACAAGAAGAGATACGCTTGGAGGATATAGGATTGAACTATATTCCAAAACAGAAAAAGAGAAAGCGTTATTAATAGAGATTCAACAATTATTTGAAGAAAAAGATTTGAAGTTTTTAGAACATGTAAAAAAGAAATTAACAAAATCAAACAAAAAGAATTATCCAATGGACTTATGTGATTGTGGAAATTCTAAAAGTGTTGATGCAATGACATGCCGAGAGTGTTATAAAAAGAAGCACTACGCAAAACAAAAAGAAGAGGAAGTGACAGAATGAATAACAATCTACAAATGCGAGAGTATACTAATGGTTGTATAATAATAGATGCTCAACCTTGTAGCCAGAGCTTTGGAGGAAGAGCCTGTTTCGGATTGCAATCATACGCCACTACATCTCTGTGGGTAAGTCAGAGGACTCCAAAGTTCGTTTTCTTAGGAAACACAGAAAAATGAAACTAGAAACAATAATCAAAAAAAGTGAAATAAAATTTAATTTTGTAAGTTACAATGGGAATTGGATTTATGAAAATAAAGATAATTTATATTATTTTGAAAAAGCCAAAGAGGTTGAAGAATACGAAGGTAGTCCATTTTTTGATTGGACAAAAGATAGAGACTTAAAATTAGTAAAAAAATATAAGAGGGTGTATGAAAAAGACTAAATCATTAGAAAAAAGAGCAGAAGATTTTCATAGATTGAGATATAAAGAAAATGTAGAATTACAAGAAAAATTTAATAAAAGTAATATTACTTGTGGATTTATGAGAGAACCCTATTATAATCCAACAACAAATGAGATAAAAGGATTTTGTTATTTTAGAGAACAACAAAAATTACAACCAACATGTGTAAGACACTTACCTTTTACTACAGATAATTGTAATGTTTATGATAAATATAGGAAGACGAAAAAATGAGATGGTTAAGTAAATCCCAAATGAACACATATCTTCAGTGTCCTTATAAATGGAAATTACAATATATAGACCACAGAAAAACAAAAGGTAGTCCTGCAATGTGGAGAGGAATTAAGATACATTCTAACATTGAAAAATTTTATAACAATATTGAAATAAAAGATAAAAAGATTATTCCCAAAAAAGAGTTAGGTGAATTAGGAAAGTTTGTTAATTTTCAAGAACGACAAATTCAAAGCTGCACTAATGAAAAAGGTGAACTTAATTTAAAATATTTTAATCCAATAGCACAAGAATTAAAATTAGCAAATGAGAAAATAGGATTACGAGGATTTATTGATGCGGTTTACAGACATCCAAAAGATGATGGTGTAATTATTATTGATTGGAAAACTGGAAAATATAGACCACAAAATTTTAGTTCATACAGATTTGAGTTAGCTGTGTATGCTGAACTGTATAGATTAGAAACCGGAGTTACTCCAAAGTATTGGGGTATTTATTTTGTTGATGCTGACAAATTGTTCTTTGAAGAAGTTAAATCAATTAGTATAAAGGCAATGTACAATAAGGTGCAGAAGGTGAGAGACGGTATAGAGTCCAAAGATTATGCATGTAAACCAGGATTCTTATGTAAATGGTGTGATTTTAATGGAGAGTGCGAAGCATGGAAGTAGTATATTGTTTACACTGCAAAAGGATAATTAAAAAGAAAACGCCAGGTGTAGTATTTTGTTCAAAAACATGTGAAAAGTTAGCATTAGAGCATAATCCAAAATTTTATTATAAACAATTTAGTGAATTAACAAAACAAGATTTAAAATATCAAAAAAAACTATTAAAATGTTTATCAGAAAAAAAGAAATTTGATACAAAAATAAAATGGGAAAGAACTACTCATGTTATAAGAAAAATTACAGCACATAAAAATCCAAAAAAATGTGCATATGGAATAACATTACCAAAATCAATTTGGTCTAAATATAAAAGATATCATTGTAAGCATTTAGTAAATGGAATTATTGTATTAATTCCACAAAAAACAAAGCATGGAAATACCAAAACAACTACAAAATCTTGACTTTCGTTTTGTCTTAATCAGACCAAAAGACAAAGCACCATATGAGATGCAATGGCAAAAAATTAAAAATTATTCACCACAGCATAGACGATTGGAAGTGCATAAAGGAAATTTAGGAATTGTTGCTGGTTATGGAAATTTGGTTATATTGGACATTGATGATTTGAAATTAGCAAAATTATATGATGACCAATTAAAGACTTTTTCTGTTGAGACAGGTAGTGGTGGTCGTCACTTTTACTTTTTGTGTGAAGAAAAATTCCAAAAAAGTTATTATGTTTTGGGAAACAAACAAGGAGAATTAAGATGTTCAAATTCTCAAGTTGTTGTTCCTGGTTCAACTCATCCAAATGGAAATCAATATAAAGTTATTAGCGAATATCCAATAATAAAAATAACTAAAGCTGAAATTAAAAAGATGCTTGGAAGTCTTTTGAATAAAACAAAAATGGTAGACACATCAAGAAGTGGAGTAGATTGGAGTGAAGTCTGTGGAATGGTTCAGGCAGGATATAATTTTGATGATACTGATAGAGAAATGAAATTGATGGAACATTCAAAGTGGATAGAAGCTGGAGTAGGATATAGAATAGGGACATATTGCAATGCTCTCAGAAAATGCAAAGGATGTTAAAAACAAAAGATATATAAACTTTGATTAATTAAATTATATAAAGAAGTAATGGCAATGAAAAATTGGGAAACAGATGAAAGAAGATTCAATCACAGAGGTGGTCCATCTGTTTTTAGAAAAGTTAGAATAATTGTTGGGCAAAAATCAAATCCTGTTGCTTATGGTGTGACATTAACAAATGAAATTGCACAACAATTTAGTGGCTGTAATTTATTAATTCATGTTTCTGGAACTGCAATAATTATGGAGAGTGGGTGCAGAGCATAATGGTAAAAATATTAATGCTTTCGGATTCGCCAACAACTTGTACAGGTTATGCAACTATAGCAACAAACATCATGAATGGCTTAGCAGAGTTAGGGCATGAATGTCATTATCAGGCCCACAATTATGTTGGACAAACAGTTCCTCCTGGAATGAAATTTGAAGATGGAAGAGAATTAAAATTCACTCTTTATGGACAAGGAAAAGAAGCATATGCAAAAGATGTTATTGTTCCAAGAATTAGAGAATTAAAACCTGATATTTTTATTGTTCTTCTTGATACATTTATGTTATATCAAACCGGTTATTTAAATTTAGATTTTGCTCCTGCAAAAACAATATTTTATTTTCCTTCTGATGGTGGAGGTGCATTACCATTACGATGTGAAGAAATATTAAAGAAGTTTCATGTTCCTGTTGCTATGGCAAAATTTGGACAAGAGCAGGCATTAACTGTTCATGGAATAAAAACAGAATATATTCCACATGCCATAGACCAAAATGTTTATTTTCCATTAGGAAAGGAACAAAGAGAAATATTAAAAGCAAAGTATGGTCTTCAAGGAAAATTTGTATTTGGAAGTGTTTATCGAAATCAAGGAAGGAAGATGGCGGATAGAATGTTTAAAGCATTTGCTAAGTTTGCAAAAGGATATAAAAAATGCACATGTGGAATAGAATTTGATAGTCGTGAATTAGAATGCCCAATACAAAGCAAATACAAGAAAAAAATTATTGAATTAGAAAATACTGTTAAGCGATTACAAGAAAACACTTCTCCTGGACAAGAAGAATTAATTATATTAAAACGACAACTTAATTCACTTAATGAATATAAAAAAGAATATGAAGAAAAAATTGACTTAAAACATACAATAAAATTAGTTAAAGGTAACGAAGATGCAATACTCTTCTGTCACTCAGACCCTTATGATGGAGCGGCAGTATTCGATTCAATGGAATTAATTAAACGTTTGGGAATAGAAAACCGAGTTAGGTTTAGTGGTATGACTTTTTTTAAGGGATTTGATTATAAGCAAATGAATGAAGTATATAACGTTATGGATGTATTTACATTATCAACAAGTGGAGAAGGTTTTGGAGTTCCAACTATTGAGGCAATGGGATGTGGTATTCCTTGTGTTGTAACAGACTTTACTACAACTCAAGAATTGTTAATTGAACGAGGTGTTTGTGGATTAGCAGTACCTTGTTGTGCTAACCTTACTGGTTCTTGGAATGTTGAAAGAGGAATTGTTGATGTTGATAAATTAGCAGAGGCTTATCAAATGATGTACGATAGTCCTACAATGAGAGAAGAGATGGGACGGATTGGAATTGAAAAAATAGATAAATTTTATAATTGGGATACTGTAATTAAAGATTGGGATAAACTTGTGAGGAAAATGGTAAATGAGTAAATTAAAAACTTTGAAAGATTTACCGAGTGTAATAGTTACAAATAAAGACGGAAGGTATTTGCTTAGTGAAGGAGAAGCCGTCGGAACAGATATTTTAAAAGCAGAAATTATTAAGTGGATTAAAAATATGAAAGATAATAATCAAATTGAAAAATTGTTTGATAATCCAAATGAATTATTTTATGCTATTGAAAAATTTAAACAGTTCTTCAATCTAACAGAGGAGGATTTGGCATGAGCAATGTAGTTTTAATCTCACCACCGGAAAAACAAAACTTAATGGAAGCAGGAGACAGACCTGCTATGTCAACATTATACTTAGCAGGAGCATTAAGAAGAGAAGGGCATAGACCAATAATTTCAGATTTAAACCATGACTCTTATCAGGATTTGAATAACAAAATGAAGATAGCAGATTATGCTGGTATATCAACATTTACTCCTTACTATCAATGGACAACTAATTTTGCATCACACCTTAAACAAAATTTCCCAAATGTTCCTCTTATTGCAGGTGGTCCCCATGCTACAACAGCCACAGAATCTTTACTTCCATACTTTGACCATATAGTTCAAGGTGAGGGAGAAAGAGCAATTGTAGCCATTGCAAACGGCTTAGAAGACAAGGTAATTGATATGGGCTATGAACCAGAATTAGATAATCTACCAATTCCATTTAATGAATTAGAGTTAGGAAAATATGGAATGAACCAAGAAGGCTACAAAACAATTACTATGACTACATCAAGAAGTTGTAATTATAATTGTGTTTTTTGTACAAAAGATATTTTGGGAAAGAAACAAAGATTTCATTCAGTAGATAGAGTTGTTGAAGAAATAAAATTAGCAAAGAAAATGGGATTTAATAGTGTTTATTTTATTGATGATAATTTTACAAGTGATACTGAAAGAGCTTTACATTTAACAGATGAAATTAAAAAATTAGACATTTCTTATAGAGTAATGTCACGAACAGATAAAATGACTCCTGAATTAGCATATAACTTAAAAGATAGTGGAGCAAGAAGTGTTAGTTTTGGTTTAGAACATTTTGATGATAATGTTTTAAAAATTGCAAGAAAGGGAGAAACCATAGAAACTCACTTACAAGGAATTAGAAATGCTCATGATGTTGGATTAAAAACAAGAGGAAGTTTTATTATTAACCTTCCAGGAGCCACCAAAGAAACAACAATGAAAACATTAGAATTAGCAAAGCAAGAAAATTTAACATTTGCTGATTGGTACGCCTTGACTGCTTATCCTGATTCACAGATTTGGAACACTCCAGAAAAGTTTGGTATAATAGTTGATAAGGATTATGGATTTAATCAGTTGTCATTAGTTTCAAATGTTGATAATGGAAACTTTGGTAAAAATAATAAAGAGTTGCCAGATTTTATTAATGAAGTAAGAAATGATTGGGCTGAATTTAAAGGATTAAAATGTGCATGGGAGGCAGAGCGATATGAATAGACAAATTGAAAAAGTATTATCAAGTGCCTTAGAACTTCTAGCTGATGATGTTGTTATTAAATGTTTAGAAGATAGTACATTTGTAACACATGTGGAATATGCTGAAAATAAAAGCTGTGTTTTAATTGATTACCAAAGTAAAATGGAGCAGAATGATTATAAAGCATTTTGTGACCATTCAACAAAACTATTTGACAAATTTATGGAGATTCCAACATGGTACAACGCTTAGTAGTAGTAATAATGGGACAGAATTGTCGCAAGTTTATTAAGATGTGCTACGAGTCAATCAAAGATGCCGACGCTATAATGTTTTGTGATGGTGGTTCTAGTGATGGGACAATTGAATATCTTAAAAAAGAAAATTTTGTTTGGGAGCCGGCAGATGCTAAGGAAGATACTAAGACGATGGTTTTCCAGCACTATGACCAAATACAATCAGAGATGAATGGAAGGCAAAGAAATTTTTATTTAGAATGCGTAAAAAAGAAATATCCAGGATGGTGGTGTCTTGCTATTGATGCAGATGAAGTAGTTGATACTAATGGAATAAAAAAACTTAAAGAATTTATTAATTTTATTCCAGAAGAAAATAATGATATTTTATTCTCTCCAAAGATGCGACATTTAATTAGTGATTTTGCACACGAAGATACAACACAACCAGTTCATTTTGTTCCGAATAGATTATTTAAAATAAGAAATGATTTAATTTATCCAGAAATTGAGCATCCTGTACTTGGTCATGAAGGGGAAATAAGAATGCAAAATTTAATGCTGACAACAATTTGGCATATGGCTTATGCACCAAATCTTTGGGATATTAAAAAGAGATATGAATGTCATATAGCAAAATCTGACATGCATACTCCTGAATATTTAAAAAATTGGTATCTTGCTCATTTGTTTGGAGAATATCCAAATAAGAGATTTAATCCTATAGAGCTACCAGATACTATTTTAAATGAATTTGGAATTGATAAGGATGAATTATATTTTCATAATAGAAAAAAAATGGAAGTAAAACATTATCAGGATGCGATTGATTGGAAAGAATTTTTTAATTTAAAATCAGCAGTATTATTTGGTTGTGGATTTGGACAACGAGTTCATGCTTTAAGATTAATTAATGTACCAGCATTAGGGATAGATATAAGTAAATATGCTGTAAAAAATTCTTTATCAGCTAATGCTAAGCAAGGAAATATTATTAATTATAATGAACCTATTGGAAATTTTGATTTAACTGTTGCATATGATATTTTAGAACATCTCAAATATGAAGATTTAGATAAAGCAATAGGTACACTTTATGCTTTTTCAGATAAATATATTCTAATCTCAGTTCCATTTATAGGAAGTAAAGATTTAGATGCAGACCCAACACATATTATTAAAGAAAGTAAAGATTGGTGGATACAAAAATTTACTGAAAAAGGATTAAAATTAATTAAAACTCCGGAGCATTTCATGTGGAAAGAACAGGTTATGATATTTGAAAAATGATAATTGAAATACTAGCAATAATTTTAGTATGTTATTTACTTTTAGGATTTGGTTTTTGGATAATTCCAATTAATTCAAGTGGAGGATACATGATTTGTGGGTTTGAAAATTATAATGTTTTATTTATTGTGTTTTGGTTACCATCACTATTTAATGATAGTATAGAGAGGTTAATTGAAAAATGAAATATGCAGCAACCCAAATACTATATAATGAAATGGTTATGGATAAAGTATTAGAAAACATAAAAGAAGGAATCAATAAAAAAATAATGGAAGAATTAGAAAAATGATAAAAATTTGTCCGGTTTGTAATAAAACATTTGAAAGAGCAGATAGTAAACAAAATCCTGGTAATAAAAATAGTATAAGACAAATACATTGTATAACCTGTTCAACCCGATGTTCAAGTATATATAGCAAGTGCGTGCGCACATATTTAAATAATAAAAATAAAAACTTAAAATGAAACTTATAATAGGATTAGTTATTAAAGATGGAGAACAATTTATAGATAAATGGATTGAAAGCATTGAAAGAATAGGATGTGGATTTTTAGTTGTGGATAATGGTACAGATGAATCTGTCAAAACTCAATTAATTAGACATCCACAAATGGTACAATATCATATACAAAAATTTTCAGATAGAAATCAAAGTAGAGATTATCAAAAGATTTTAGAAATGGCAAGAGAAGAGAAAGCAGACTGGGTTTGGAATCTTGATATTGATGAATGTATTCAGAAAATTGATATGGGCGAATTAATGTTTACTCTTCTTAATTCTACTCAGCCAAGTATCGGTTTACCATTAATAGAAATGAGAAATGATGACCAACATTATGTAATGATAAAAGAGGCTAATAATGAATTACGAGATGGAAGATTATGCCATAAACTTTACAAAGTATTATCACATTTTGAATTTGATAAAAATGATATTCATGGTTGTTCTATTCCACACAATTGTTCAAGAGATAAAAAATATATTAATATTATTATTCAACATTTTGGACATATGACAAAAGAATTACGAGAAGAAAAAAGAAATAGAATAGGTCATATTAAAGATAAAGATGAGCATACTCAAACATGGTTAGAAGAAGATGAATCTAAAATTACAATTAATAAATGGGAGGATTTAGTAACACGATGGGAACAAAAAAAACCTCAATAATTATATTAGCATATAAAGAACCAGAAAAATTTAGAAGGATGTTTGAAACACTTTTAAAACATACTTCCCAAAAGAGAACACCATTCGAGATTATTGTAATTGAAAATGATTGTGATTTATCAATACGAGAATATATTTGTGATAAAATGAAAGAAGGAATAGGTGGTCCGTTTACAATAATAGATAATGAAAAAAACTTAGGAACATCAAAAGGATTTAATATAGGAGCTAAAGAGGCAGCTGGACATTACTTATGTTTCTTTAACTCAGATTATTACATGAATGTTGGTTGGTTAGATTCAATGATAGAATGTTTTGAGCACAAACCAAACATAGGACTTATTAGCTGTGCAACAAATGCTACAGGAAATAAAGATGAGGCATTTGATATTACTATTAGCAATTATTTTATTTCCCAAATGTCAGCAGAAATACCTTTCGATTATAAAGAAAGTTATTGTGCTATTGCACAAATGTTTACCACAAAAAAGATTTGGGAAGAAGTTGAAGGATTTAATGAAGATTTATATCCTGTTGAATTTGAAGATTTAGATTTTAATGAGCGTATTAAAGCAAAAGGTTATAAGATTTTTGTTAATAGAAAAACATTTGGGTACCATGATTATGATAAAACAAAATCTAAAGAAAGAAAGACAACTAGAGATAGAAATAGAAAAATATTTTATAAAAAATGGGGAAAAAGACATGCATGGGCATAAAATTAAAAAGCGATTATACTTCTGCTGCAACAATGCCGGTTAAATTATTTCATAATGATGTAATTCAAAAAGGAAAGATTGTGCCATATCATGTAACAATAACACCCACAAATGTCTGTAATGCAAAATGTGAAGAATGCTTTTGTGATAATAGAGACAAAACAAAAGTATTACCTTATCTAGAAATAACAAAAATTGTTGATGAATTGTATTCTTTGGGAACAAGAGCAATAAGTTTAAGTGGAGGAGGAGAACCTGATTGTCACCCCGACATAAACGGAATTATTAATTATATAGATGAAAAAGGTATTGATGTAGCTTCTGTTTCAAATGGAAAAAATCTAAAAACAATAACTGATAATGAATTGAATAAATTAAAATGGTTAAGAATAAGTGGAACATCGTCTCGTCCTGTCAATTTAAGACAATTAAAACACGATATGAACAGAGGTCCTGCTGTTGATTGGGCAATGAGTTATGTTTTGGGAAATGAAGATGAACCATACGCAAATTTAGAAAATGCAATTAATTTTACTGATACACATAATTTAACACATTTAAGAATTGTTAGTGATATGATGCATCCTGATGAAAATAGAATTCCCAAAGCCAAAGAATATATAGGAGAGACCAGTAATAAAATTGTTTGGCAAGAAAGAACAGATAATGTTCATGGTAAATCAAAATGTTTAGTAAATCTTTTACATCCAATTGTTGATGCTGATGGAAACATGCAACCTTGTTGTGGAATAATGATTGCTACAACACCACCAACACATGACTTTAATAAACAAACGGCTATGTGCCATTGGACAGAATATAGAGAAATGATTGAAAAACAAATACCTTTTGATGGAAAAAATTGTGATATTTGCCAGTATGATGAATACAATAAGACCTTAGAAATGCTTTTAACTAAACCAAAACATTCAAAATTTGTATAATGTTTGTCAGTATATGTATGCCAACTTGGAATAGAAAAAAATTTGTTAAGCAAACTATTAAAAGTGTGCTAGCTCAAACTTATAAAGATTTTGAATTTATTATTTCTGATGATGGTTCTACTGATGGCTGTTGTGAAATGATAGAAGAATATGCAAAACAAGATAAAAGAATTAAACTTATTAAAAATGCTCATATCGGTTGTACAGAAAATTTCAATATGGCATTTAAAGCTGCAAAAGGAGATGCAATTTGTGTTCTTGGTTCTGATGATTTATGGTTTAATTTTAAATTACAAAAACAAATTGATGTTAATAAAGAATTCCCAAATTATATTTTACATAGTAATTCCATAAGCATAGATGAAGAAGGACATTTTTTAGAGTTTCCTTTCTTTGTTGATTTACCAGTTAAAGAATATAAAGCATTTGCAAAAATTCAAGAAAAGGCATGGAACGCAACAAGTAGTTATTTTATTCCTAAACATATTTTTGATAAAGTTGGATTATATGAAGGAATTTATAATGATTTTGAATGGATAATGAAAGCTATAATTTTAGATGATATTGAAATAAAACTTATACCTGAATATTTAACACAGCATCGGACAAATATACAAAGCAATACAGTTACAGATGTTGGTTATGAAGAATTTCATAGATTAGGAAAAATTATCCAACGAAAAATGATAAAATTAGAAAAGGAGAGAAAATGCAGTATGCTATAACCGGGCATCAAGGTTTAATCGGAACTTATTTAAAAAAACGATTAGATAAAGAAGGTCATAAATGTGTATTACAAATTGACCAACGAGAAGGATTTAATGTAATGGATTTGATGTTTAAAGAAACTGAATTAAGTGATAAGATTGATGTTTTTTATCACTTTGCAGCACAGTGCAGAATAAACGAAGCTATTGCTAATCCTATTCTTCCTCATAGAAATAATGTAGATGGTATTTTGTCTGTATTAGAATTTTGTAGAAAACATGATATTCCCAAAATTGTAACTGCGTCATCTTCTCGAGTTCTAAGTCCAGAACGAAATCCTTATACTGCAAGTAAAGTTTATGTTGAAGAAATGACAAGAGCTTATTCAGACTGTTATGGATTAGAACATATTATTGTTCGGCCATCAACTGTATACGGACCACTCTTTGATGAAACTTCTCGACTTATTAATAATTGGTTTACTGCCGCATTTAAAGAAAAAGAATTAAAATTATATGGAGACAAAAATAAGACTCTTGATTTTACATACATTGATGATTTTGTGGATGGTGTAATGCTGGCTACTAAAGGTCCATGGAATCAATCATACAATATAAGTGGCAACGAAGAAGTTAATTTATATGACCTTGGAAAATATATTATTGAAAAAACAGGTACATCTAGCAAATTAAATATGTATCCAGAAGAAAGAGCACAACCACAACAAGTAAAAGTGGATATTAGTGCTATAAGAGATATTGGATTTAATCCAAAGATTAATATAGCCAAAGGAATAGATAAAATGATAAAATTTTATAAAAAAAATCCTAAAGCATGGCAAAATTATACTGATAAAGGAGAACAATATTATGGAAAATAGAATAACAATACATCTTGCATCAAAAGATAGACATACAGAATTGTTTGGAACTCTCCAAAGTTTAAGAACTCAAACAAATCAAAATTGGGATATAATTATACTTGATGATGCCTCTGGAGCACCAATTACAAATTCTTATTTTTTGAACATGATGTTTAACAGATTAAAATTAGAAAATCATAAAGTAAAATTATTAAGAAATAATGTTTCTTTTGGGTGTTGTAATGCCAGAAATAAATGTATTGATGAAGATGAATTTGAAAATCCTTTAACATTACGACTTGATGATGATATTCTTTTGCAACCAAATTATATTGAAAAATTAATGGATGTAATTAAAGCCGGATACGATATGGCGTCAGGTGTTATTCCTCAATTTAATGTTCCAGAAGTAAAAAGAGAAATAAAATTTGTTGGAGACATTATTAATGAACACAAATTTGATGCAGAAGGAAATCTTATTTTACAAACTGATGATTGTGGATATTGTTATGATGAAGACAAAATTATTCCCACACATCAATTTAGAACAAATGCTCTTTACAAAAGCGAAATAAATAAAAAAGTTAAATATCCAAACAATCTTACTACTGTAGCATTTAGAGAAGAAGGATTTTTTTCTTTTAGCACATTAATTGAAGGATATAAAATAGGAGTAAATACTGCTGCTGTATGTTACCATTTATCAACACCAAGTGGTGGAAATCGTAGACAAGATTATGCACAATGTGTTCAATTAGATAATGAAACATTTAAAAAATGGTGTACTAAAAAATTTGTGCAACATGGAGACTTTTTAATTAATAAAAAGGAGGTAATTAACAATGCCAACAAAAGATAAAACAGGTCCAAGAAGTGGTTCAACCGGTCCAAGAGATGGAAGAGGAGCAGGTCAAGGAAGAGCAGGTGGAAAAGGAGTAGGAGCTATGAAAGGAGGAAAAAAAGAAATAAAGAAATGAAAATAAATATAATTGGAAATTTACTTGGAATAGACGGATATAGTAATCACACTAAAGGATTAGTTAATGCCTTATATAAAATTAATCCTGATATTAAACTTGATATACCATTACAACAAGGCTGGGAACAACAAGTTAATGATGCTGAATTAGCAATGATTAAAAATATTCATGGAACTCCAGATGTTACAATAGCAATAGCAACACCACCATTTTGGAGAATATGTTTAGGAGATAAGACAAAACATTTTATTGGTTTTTTAGTTTGGGAGGGAGATAAAATTCCTAAATATTGGATTGAATATTTAATGGATGAAAGAGTAGACCAAATTTGGGTTCCATCACTGCATACAAAAGATGCTATTTGTCAAACATTTAGAGAATCAGCTTCAACTGAGGATTATATGAGTGATTATCATAAGAAAATCAAAATAGTTCCCCATGGATATGACCCAGAAATATTTAATAGGCACCAAGTAAAAACACCATCCTTTAAGGAACAATTGGATGACCGTATCTCGAAAGATGAGTCGTCTTGTCTGCCTAACACCACACCATTTAAATTCATCGTGAATAAAGGATGGAGAGGTGGAATGGAAGACAGAGGCGGAGTCCAATATGTATTACAAGCTTATGCTAATGAATTTAAAAAAGATGAAAATGTGGAATTACTATTAAAATTAAATCCATCATACATTAATGCAGCAATTGTTTCCCAAAAAATAAATGAATTAAACTTACCAAAAGATGGTGGAAAAATAAAAATAGCTTGTGCCAATGTTTCTCAAGAAGACTTAGCCAAATTATATAATGATAGTGATGTTTGTGTTTGTGCAACACGAGCAGAAGCATTTGATTTGGGAACTGCTGAAGCCATGGCTTGTGGGTTACCAATTATTACTACAAATTATGGTGGTCAAATTGAGCATATGGATAAAACCTGTGCTGGATTTATTGATTACGAATTAAAAGAGGTTAAAGGAGACTTGCTTTATGAAGGTATAAAACAAGCAGTACCAAATACTCAACATCTTCAGAAACTTTTAAGAGCAGCCTTCTCTACGCCTAATATAGCCATAGAAAAGGGGAATAATGCTAAAGAATTTATAAAATCCTTTACATGGGATAAATCTGCTGAAAAAGCAATACGTTTCTTAAAAGAATTATAGCACCGAATGGATTCGAACCATTAATCTTCAACGCATGAGGCTGATGGGATACCAAATTTCCCTACAGTGCTATTTTTGGGAAAAATTAAAAAATAAAAAAAATAAATTTTGGTTAATTAAGCCGTTTCAGCAAAAACTAAATCTTCAACTTCACCATCTTCAATAGTTGCTGTTGCAGTTATATATTCTTTTCTGGAATCACCATCCATATCTTCGTAATAAACTTTAAGCTCTAGTTCTACTTCAGCATCCTTGTCATCAACTTCTATATCTCTAACAACCACATCTTTAACAATTATTCTATCAATATCTCTTTCATTTTCAATTGATAAATTCAAACCATCTTCATCAACCATATAATCATAAAGATTTTCATAGTTATCATCTTCTAATTCTTCTTGAGCTAAAACTTCTGCTTCTGCTTTCCATGCGTCTTCTTGAAAAATTTCTTCATAAATAGCAATTGTTTTTGGACCTTCTGTTACATTAACATCTAATCCTTGAAGTGCAATAGCTTTTTGGACAGATGTCTGAATCTGGTCTTCAGTTAAAGCATTTGGCATATCTTGAACATAAAATGCTGGTGCTACTAAAGCTGAGGCAACTGCTATTCCTGCAAGAATTGTTGCGCCTTTTGCCCATTGACTTGCTGATTTTGCTGCATTACTTTCTACCATAATAAATAAACCTCCTTCTAAATAAATTAATATTAACTCGGTATTGAGTAGGTATTGTCATAGTATTATTAAATACTCAAAGTATATAAATTTATGGTTTCCAAGCAAATGATGCAAACCATCTAACTCCAAAATAATAAATCCATGAAACAAAGAAGCCTTGAATTGATTTGTCTTTTTTGGTAAATTCCTTTTGAATAATGTTTCTTAATAAAATATCTGCATTCTTTCTTGTTTTTCTTATTTTAGCCTGATTACGATACTGTTTGTCATGTAAATAACAACCATAATTAAATTTAACTCCAAATATTTCTTCTGGAGAAAAAGTGCAATAATTTAAAGTTTTATTATATTTTTCCATTATATTATAACAAGTTGAATTGGTTTGTATTGTTTATTTAATTGAACAAATGAAAACACTTTATCATTTTGAGGTTCAACATACCATGCTTTTCCAAATTTATCTATAAAGACATTAAAGGCATGAGAATTACTAAATACAATTCCAAAAGACATCACTGGATATTTATCTTTAATATTTTGATTTAATTTAAAAGCAAAATTATCACAATCATAATCTTTAGTATATAATTTCCAATTTGTAAAATCTTTTTCTAATATTTTTTTAAATTGAGTTAATGTGCATGATTTATAATTTTCATCAAGAATATAATATTTTGCAGGATTTAAAATTTTATAATCAATTTTTGGTAATGCTTTTTTAATTTGGGAAGATTTCAAATAAGTTAATTCAATTTTTTCTCTTTTAAAAAGCCAATTTATTATTTTATTTATCATGTATATATTAATTAATCAAACTTTATAAATTTATGGTTTATTAAAATATTGTTTTCCAATCGTTTCCTATATTAAATTTCATATGTATTATGTTTTTCCAATTATCTCCAATATTAAATTGTGAACCAATAACATATTTCCAATCATCTCCAATATTAAACTGATACAATACTGCTTGTGTTCCTGAATATGACCCTGCTGAACCATTTGAACCTGCATTTCCATCTATACCATCACTATCAGTAGCAGAAGCACTAGAAACTGATGTTCCTTTAGTTCCACCCAAACCTGCTGTTCCAGCTGTCATTGTTTTTGTTCCTGAATCTGTTAAAGTTCCATAAGTAAAATAAATATTTTTAGCATTACCACCACCTCCACCACCTGCACCTCCTCCACCACCTGCAAATGTATCAGTATAAGACCCATCCCAATAACCATTTCCTCCATTTCCTCCAGCACTACCAGCACCACCAGATGTATTTATTATTCCAGTAAAATTAATTACTATAGAATATAAATAAAAATGAACTCCTCGTATTCCTACATTTCCTCCTCCACCACCGCCACCTGCAGCAGTTTTTCTTTGACCTGTTCCAGTTGCTGTTCCAGCAGTTCCTGATGTATTTTTTATTCCACCATTACCACCATATACAGCACCACCATCAATATATTTTGCAGCTGCTCCTCCACCACCATTTGAATTATATCCGGTATCACCATTATCTGTTCTTCCGTCAGGTGCAACATATCCTCCTGTCCCTCCAGAAGCTGCAGAAGAACTTCCAGTTCCTCCACTTCCACCAGTAGCACCATTATCATCCCAAGCAAGAGTTCCACCTCCGCCACCTCCGCCACCATATCCATTACCTTGTGACGCCCCATTTCCTCCAGAATACCAAGAACTTCCACCACCTTTTCCTCCACTACCACCAGCTCCTCCTTCACGAGTTGTAATAGATGTAGTTGCTGCATCCAATCTAACTGAACCAGCTATAGTAGCAGAATCATTACAATAAATTACAAGAGATGTTTTAGTAGTTACTGAGGAATGTAATGTTAGAATAGTCCCAGTTCCAAGATTCATTGAAGTAAAATTATAAGCTCTATCATATAAATATAAAGTGTTACCACTAACAGAATACTCTACATCCAAAGTCATATTTCCATAACTTTTAGTTGTAGTAGTAAAAACTAATTCTCCGTCAGTTCCATCGCCAAATGTTCCCATGTTTAAGGTGTATACTGAATGTAAATAGTGCCTTCAGTTGTATCACTAGCTGTTGGTGGTGTTGCTCCCGAACCATAACAAACATTAACTACTTGAGGTATTGTTCTTAATCCATGGTCACCAACAAAAATATCTAATGCTGCTCCACTTACAATACTTCCTACAACAAGATTATCACTAGTGCTTATACTATTTAATCTATCAATAACGGGATTTATTCCACTGACACCAGTAGCGCTACCTACTATAGTTCCAGCAGAGAATTGTGTTCCTGATATGTATTGTGCATATAATTCTGCCATTTTTCTTTATATTATTAATTAACCAATCTTTATAAATTTTTTGGTTTTTAATTTAGTTATTATGAATATTTAATTTGTACACCTAATGCAATTCCTTCATCACTAGGAGATGAAGATTCATTATTTGTAAGTTTAGCAGTAACATATTTTCTTGCTGTAAAATTTGAACATAATCCAGAAAAAGGAATGTATTCAACAATATCATTAGTAATATTATATGTTGATGCTGTATCAGTTGTATTATGTGCATTTCCAAGTTCTCCACTACCTGCTACATAAATACTTAAATCAAAATTCCAAGTATCATTAGATGAATTCATTAAAACAACAAAATTTGCTTCTTCAATTTGTGTAAAATCATAAGGTATATGAAAAGTAGACCATACAGCTCCATCATCATTTAACCATGCTCCTCCCATTGCATCATTATCATCTAGTGCATTACCATATCCATCAGCAGTGGTTGAAATAGCAAATGCAGGAGCAAAAAATTCTTGAGTTGCTCCTGGACCAGAAGGTCCTATTAGACCACTTGGCCCTATTTCACCTTGTAGTCCACTAGGTCCTGTTAATCCGATAGGTCCAGATATACCTTGTGGTCCAGTTGGTCCACTAATTCCTTGAATGCCTTGTGGTCCCGAAGGACCTATTGCACCCGTTGAACCTGTATCACCTGTTGGTCCAGCATCACCTGTAGAACCAGTATCACCTGTAATACCTTGAGCACCAGAAGGTCCAGAAGGTCCTATTGGTCCTGAAGGTCCAACTGTTCCTGGCTCTGTATTTGTAAAAGTAAAAACTGTTCCTGCATAATCAATATTAACTCCAGTACTACCCACAAAAGAACCAGTATAATTATTATCAACATAAGCTTTATTAGCAGCATCAGTTAAATCTGTTGGAGAACCTAATCCAAATATCCCATCATCATGAATTGAAATATCAGAAAATATTCCAGAAGTTCCTTGGATTAATATTCCACTAATGTTTCCTGTAACATCTCCTGTAACATCTCCAGTTACATTTCCTGTAATATTTCCTGTAACATCTCCAGTCAAATTTCCTGTAACATCTCCTATTACTGAACCAGTTACATTCCCAACAAGGCTACCTGTAACATTTCCTGTAATATTTCCAGTTAAATTACCTGTAGTGTTTCCTGTAACATTTCCAATTAAACTTCCAACAAAACTTCCTGTGGTTTGTATTGATTCAGCACCCATATCAAGTCCTGATACAGCTCCAGTATAAGGCACTCTATCTGTTGGTGATGGAATACCAGTTAAACTTCCTGCATTACCAATAAAATAATCTGCGGTAATATTATAACCACTCATATCCAAACCACTAATAGCATCAGCATAAGGTACTAAACCAGAAAGATTTTGAGATTCTCCTCCACCTGTTCCACTTATTGTAACATTTCCACTAAAATGAACAGTGGGACTAGTAAAGTCAATATCTTCACTTCCTGTAAGAGCTAACACTTTATGATTAATTAATCTTTCAACAATATCTACCATTATGGTTGTACAAAACTATTAGACATTTGAATTTGCAATTCTCTTGAACCATCAAATACAATGCTTCCAATAACCTCCTTTTGATACATTCCTGTTCCACTTATTGAATTAAATAATCCAAATTCTGATAATGTCGTTCCTGAAACTTCTGCTGCAGCCCAATCACATACATATGTTATTTCTGCACCAACTGCACTATATTCACTAATTAAATTTCTATCTGTTTCAGCTGTTAAAACTGTAGCACCACTTGTTAAAGTTACACTTCCAGTTCCAATAGCAATATGCGTTGGTCGTGTAGACTGTCCAGCCATATATTTTGCTGTTTCTGTTAATCCCGCATCTATTATCATTTATAATACCTCCTTTTCATTTTAGATATTTCCTCCTGAAGTTAATAATATACTTCCTAATTCCCATGGTCCTAATACTGCAGAAGAACTATCCATAATATCCGCACCTTCTGTTTGAAACCTAAATGGAAAATATGTACCTGACATTGCATAAACTTCATAATGATGTTTTATTGGTGTTGTATCACTGGCTGTTTCTAGTGTAGTTAAAGACCCTTGTAATCCCTCTGTTTCTAATTCTTTTTGTTTCAAAATAAGTGATTTTATAGTATCAGAAATATTATCAATTTTTTTATTTAATGTTAATGTCAAAACATTTTCTGATAAATTATTATTTGGATTAAATAAATATTTAGCATTTAAAATTGAATATGTTTGAGACACTATATTCTCAAAAGGAATATTTAAAACAATAGTTTGTCCTGGCGTAACATCTACAATACCTTTAACTGATACAGTTCCTTGTATTTTGGGGTCTTTATTATTCTCCAAAAACGAGGTTGCCATATTATCAATTTCTGCAAATGTTAAAATATTTTTATCAATAATAACTTTTTCTTTTGTACCATAAGTTGCAATACTTGTATTGTCTTGATTAGTTGTAACAATCGGTTTACTTCTATCATAATCAATTGAAATTATATCACCAGATGCCGGAATATTGTCTCCCGCTGATGTTCCACTAACAAAAATAATACCTTTCCTATCAAAATCAACAAGATATTTTAAATCTGTAGTATATTCTGGGTCATCCATATTAAAAATACCACCTTTAGATTGTAAGTCATCATTAACAAAAACATTTGTATTATGAGGATTATCATCTAAAGTAAATTCACTACCAATTCCATCTGCTGTAAATTTATTATTAGCACCAGTAAAAGTCCTTCCACCATAAGCCCAAATTTTATTATATATTTGGTCATCATTAATTTCAAATCTTGAAGCTGTAATAATATTATCAATATTTAATCCTGATGGAGTATCATCTTTTTTTTCAAAATGCAAATCTTTATCTTCATCAACATAAAAGAAAAATCCTGATAATTCTGCTAATTTAATTAAAGAATCAAAAACATTTGTATGGTTAAATGTAACTCGTTCTAAGGTTGTTTCTGTAGTATTAACATTATTACGAGTTATAGAAGAGCGAATATGTACAATTATATCATTAATAATAATACTTACTTCTTGATTTTTATATACTATTGGGTCAATATTTAAGTCTTGTAATATTGCACCATAATCTCTTCCACTTATTTCTATAATTTCTTTATTTGGGTCACCTTTATAACTAATATTTTCAATTATGCCTGCAAATAATTTTGTGGTAGGTGGATTAGTATCTTTATCTGCATAAATAATAACTTCATCATTTAAACTAAAACTAGAGCTATATCTTCCTGTATGATTATTAACTGAAATTATAAAACTACTAGTAGAATTAAAGTCACTAATAGATTTTTTTAATGTAGTAGTATTAATTGAATCTTGCGTACTACCATTAATTGTTACTTTACTATATATTACCATTACGAATATTTAATTTTTGTATTTAATTCTTTTTGGAAAGCTTCCATCATTTCATCTGGGTCTGTTCCATATATATTTCCATTTAATATAATTGTTGTTCCACCCATTCCATTTGGATTTTTTGTTCCAATAATAGTATCTTGTGCACTAGGTTTTATTATTTTTCCTCCCGGTCTTACAATAAAATCGTTTAATGCAATTACATTTGAATTATTTTCTTTACTATTTAACATAATGGTACCTTTTTTGTATTTGCCAGATGATGTCCCTATAGGATTGTTATTCATTTCATCAAATTCATCTTGAGCCATTCTTTTTCTTTCTTCTTTATTAGCTGTCAATTTTTTAAAAAGTTTTATTGCGCCAACTACAGCGAGTACAGCACCAGCAATTGCTAAAATTGTAAGTGTTATTGGTCCCATTGCTACAGATAACAATCCAAATCCTGCTGAAAGAGCCGGCAATAATGCTACTAATATTAAAAGAGGACCAACCACAATTGCTAATGCACTTCCAATAGCTAATGCACCTACAGCAAATTTAGTTAAGGTAGGATGTTTTTCTAACCAGCCAATTACTTTTCTTAATACACCAATTAATTTTATAAACATTGGTATTAAAGTTCTTCCCATATCTTCTCTTAAACCATCAAAACCATTTTTTAACATTATAACTTGAGATTCAGTGGTTCCATATCTTTCAGCAGCTTCTTTAATTAAAGCTGTATTTTCTTCCCATGCTTTTTTAGACATATTAACAGCATTGGTTACACCATCTTCTGAACCAGATAATCTTAACATAGTATCTGTTATTCTAATTGATTTTAAATCTAAATCTTCTAATACACCAAAAGTATTTCCTCCAGAATCAGTTATTCCTTTCAGTCCTATAATTACTTTTGACATTGCTTCAACCGGTTTTGTTTTCCAAGCCTCTGCAAATGCCTCAGTTGTCATTCCTGCAACCTTTGCATAACTATCTAATTCCTCACTACCTTCTGCAACAGATTTAGCAACAACAATCATTGCTCTAGACATTGCACTACCACCCATTTCTGACCTAATACCTAAAGCACTTAAAGCTGCACTCATACCAAATACTTCTTGTGTAGTTAATCCGACTGTTTTTCCTGCACCCATAATTCTCATAGACATATTAACAATTTCTTGTTCTGAAGTTGCAAAATTATTTCCTAAATCTACAATTGCTGAACCCATTCTATCCACATTTTCTATTGGCTCTCCCATTACATTTGCTATTCTTGCAAAAGATGTTGCTGCTTCTTCAGCAGTAAGATTTGTGGTTACACTTATAGCCGCTATTGTTTTTGTAAATTTAGTAATATTATCTACTCCATTTACTCCTAACTGTCCTGCTATTTCACCAATTTTGCTTAATTCAATAAAACTCATAGGTATTTCAGTACTTAAATCCTTAAAATTTTGTCTTAATTTAGCAAACTCTTTTTCACTTAATTCAACAGTTTTTCTAACACCGGTAAATGCTGATTCAAACCTTGCAGCTGTATCAATTAAATTTTTACTTACAGCTAATCCTGCAATACCAAGTCCTGTTATTACAGCACCTGTTACTGCCATTGATTTATTTACTCCTGCAAATATTTTAGAAAACTTATCAACCGCTTGAATAACTATTGTTATTCCTGCTCCTCCTGCCATTCCTGCTAAAAATCCTGCCGCCATTATCTTTTACCTCGTTTACTTCTCCTATTCGCTTTTTTTATTCCCTTCTCTTTTTCTTTTTCAATACTATTATTTTCGTCTATAAGCATATTTATTTCTGGATAAGTAAGTTTTGGTATATCAAAATAGTTATATCCTCTCTCGTGAAGAAACCAACTTAATCTTTGTTCATTTCTGTATTCTTTTTTTTTTGCTCAATAGAATCTAACAACGCCTTAGTTGTTGAATCTTGAATTTCTGATTGAGAGACATCTGTAGTAACAGATAGAATAGCCATTTTAAATGCTCCATACATTGCAGGTTTGATATTTACAAATTCTTCTTCTGTGAATGATGGTTCAATAATATGCGTTCTTAATATGTCATCTTCAGAATCTGGGTCATTTATAAGCTTATTAAAATTACCTTTTGTTAAAGGAATAATTTTTGCATATGGTTTATCTGGCAGACTTTCAAGTATGACTTCGACTGGCAACAAATTGCCTTCTTCATCTCTTGCTATTAAACATTTTTCTTTTGATATACTTTCCATTTGTGTAACCTCCTTTCAGGTTATTGTGCCTTCCCATTCTTCTCAAAAATAAAGAAGAAAAATAAAAAAATTTTTACCACGCATTATAATCTACAATTGCATCTTCTACAGTAACTGTTACATGTTGAGGTGCAATTGTTAAAGATTGGTCCTGTGTTCCTTCAACTGGTGAAGGTGTTTCCATATCTGTCAATTTACATCCACTCATTATTATAAACACACTTCCTCCTGCTCCAATAGATTGAATCATTGCATTAAAAACACTACCTCCAAGATAATAATTCTCATAAAATGTTTTTGCATTCTTAGAATCCATCTTAACAGTTGTTGTTAATTCATAATCTCTATTGATTGGCAAAACCTCTTGTACAACTTTACTACCATTATTATAATGTCCTGGTTCCAAATTATTATTTATTGTAAATGCAAATTCAGTTGAATTATCAATTGTAGTTCCTGATGGAATTTCCAATGTTGCCTTACTAAACATAAATGGTCTTGTTGTTGAAGGTGTAACCTTAGTAACTGTTCCAGATGTAAATGTTAAAGTCTGTCCAATAGTTGTAACTTCACAACTTACTGGTTCTCCTTGCGCAAATGTAGCTGTAAAACTATCAACCATACATCCATTCAATGTTCTAATAAAATTACTTCCTGCAGTTCCATTATTTTTACTATCTTCTAAAGTAAAACTACTCAATGATTGCCCTTTAATAGCATAATTTGTATCATCACTATTTGTTTCAGTAAAACAATGACTCCCTGCTGCAACTGTATCACTAACACTTCCAATAGCCATTCCTAAAAATTTCCAATCCTGTGGGAAATATGTAAACGTTCCTGTATAATCTAAATTACCATCCTCAAATACATCAACATTTCTGTCAGTTGAACCTTGATATCTAATTGGAATTACATTTGTATTTTCTTCCATGCTACAGTCTTGACATAATCCTATCCATTGTCGAGTACCACTTGTAGATGCATAAGTTCCACTTTCATATTGGAATGATAAAGCATTTTGGTCACTAAGATATTTACTCATATTTCACTATTATTTGTTTCATAATATACCTCCTTTCAACGCATTCTGAAAATAAATTGTCCAATCTTCTCTTTTAAAATTAGTTTGTGCATGGCAACTATTGCATAAAGGAATTAAATTTTCTTCTGAATTATTATTTTTATTATAATCAATATGATGAATGTTTAATGTATATCCTAATTCTGTTTCTGAGTATTTACATTCACCACATATTCTGCCAAAACTGTTTCTAATATGTTCCTTTAAATTATTATTAAATTCATATGGGTATGGTAAAAATGCTATTCCACCTTTCCATGCTCCATTTTTTTCTTTTAAATTATTACCTTTCATTTTTTGACTTTGAAATTTTCTTATTTCAATACTTCTTTCTTCTCCATATAACTCTTTAAATGATTTTCCAATTCGTTGATTATGTAATAATTGTTTTGTTTCTTCCGAATGTGGTTTATTTAAATGGCCATATGTACCTAAACTTCCATATCGTTCTATCATTGTTTTATTTCTTTTTTTAATATTTCTATTTTCATGTTTTCCAAATCCATTTCTACTATTAGGATTCATTCCAATTCCATGTTCAATTATAAAATCTTTAGTATATGTTTTATCTTTATTCCATGGTATGTGATTTTTTGGAAATGCATTTATTGGTGACTTTCCTTTTCTATACTGATTACCTACATTAATTTTATGACCTTTTTTAAATACCATTTTAAACACATAAAAATAAATATGTTACCTCCATTACTTTTGATTGAACATCTTTTTCTGGAACATTAACCACACTGCCAATATAAAAATCATGTAAATTAGCACCTGTTAAATCATCTCCATTAAGCTGATTTGTTCTGAAATAATCATGAATTTTATTAAAAAGAGTATCTCGTTCAACAACATTTCTTGCCCAAATTCTAATTTCTACAGTTATTCTTAACATGGTTCCTTGACTACCCATTCCAAGTTTACCTTGTTGAATAACACCATTATCAACTACAGTTATTATTGGATAATTTACAACATTTTTTGGATAACTGGTCATTACAAAACTCTCATTAGTTGGTCTAATTATAGGGTCTTCAATACTATTTCTAAGATTATCTCTAATCAAAATTATTACATCTGTCAAAAATGTACTACTATTTACTTCTTCTATACTCATGGTTTCCTCGCTTGGATTTTAAGATAATCGCTTTTATCTTAGTATAATAAATTAAAATACATTTAAATAAACATAGAATTAACTTATATAAATCCAGCATCAACCTCTTTTTTAATTATATCTTGAACTTTAGTAAAATTTCTTTTTTCAGTATTCCCAAAATGTTTACGGGCTGGCAATCTGCTAGTTCCCTTCTCTAATATCAATGCAACATCTTCTGTTGTGGATTTTGAATTCGGATAAGTTTCTTTTTTTGGAGATACTATTCCCTGAGCTTTTCCAGTTTTTGTAAATTCAATACTATTTGCAAATTGTCCAGTAGCAACACTTTTATGTTCTGCTCTATTTCCAATAATGCTTTCTTTAACTTCTTCTTCAATAAATGCTCCAGCTTTTACTACACCTAAATCAGCATTATTTTCTATCTGTTTTTTCTGAAATGCTAATCGTGTCATAACTCCAGCCATTCCAGTCATTTGAACATTAACAATTTTGCCTTTACTACCTATTACTTTTGTCATTAGTTATAGTCCTCAAATACTTCTATTTTTAAATTGTGATTATTTGGTAAAGTCATAACACTTCCAGTTCCCCAACTTACTTCAAATTCTCCCCAATAGGTTCCCACAGAACCAGTATCAAGAACATCCCAATTATATTGGCATTGACCGGTTGTAGAGCCTGTAATAACTGCAAGACCAGACCGATATGTGCTATAATCAGTTAAATTTCCCATATTGAAATATAATGTTGCACCAGTCAAATCAACTGCAGAACCATTGTTGTATTCTAAAGTAGCATTTAATGTTGGCTTTGTATCAGATTTTTTTATTTTGAATGTTTCCATTTTATACCTCCCTTATA
>Ga0222673_1000096_pt1 | contig 54437 bp, 42 predicted proteins | sample AntAcemetagen801_FD_179845 | JGI IMG/M metagenome (GOLD analysis project Ga0222673, IMG submission 179845) | Saline water microbial communities from Ace Lake, Antarctica - #801 | ecosystem: Environmental > Aquatic > Non-marine Saline and Alkaline > Saline | place: Antarctica: Ace Lake...
AGGTTGAGTATCGGTAAATCCATCGGTAAATCGTGGTCAATGCGACCATATATTCACGCGAGGCTGCTGATGCGCTAAGTTTTCCAGACTCTACGAGACCCACAACCTCTTTGCGTAAGGTAGGTGAAAATGTTCGGGGTTGCCGAAGATATTTTTTAGACATAATATTCAAGTTATAAGTGAAAAATTATGTCAACCTATTTTAGGCACCTACAAGGCAGAAGTGTGAGACGTGAGATGTGAAACGGGTGCTTCCCACCCGAGTTTCTGAAAACTGACAGCTGAGAGCTAAAAGCTGAAGACTGAAAGATGCTTAGAGTAAAAGCTTTTCTCATGGGATTGTATCTTTTTCGATGAGGAACTATTTTGCGGGTATGAAAGAAATTCAATTGAGTGATGCCCGGGATGTTTTAAAAAAGGTTTGGGGTTATGATGCATTCCGAAAAGGGCAGGAGAGAGCCATTCAGTCCGTAATTGACGGGAATGACACGCTTGTTTTGTTCCCGACAGGTGGGGGAAAATCACTCTGTTATCAGGTACCGGCGCTTCTATTTGATGGACTCACCCTGGTGATCTCACCTCTTGTCGCTCTTATGCAGGATCAGGTAGATCAGCTCAACCGCTTAGGTATCCGTGCAACCTTTCTGAATAGTACGATTTCATATAGGGAAGTGGAACAGCGTTTGGTCAATGCCCGAAACGGCATGTACAAACTCCTCTATATCGCACCCGAGAGACTCAATACCGATCTTTGGAAGGCAGAACAACAGAATTTAAAAATCGACCTTATTGCCATCGATGAGGCGCACTGTGTTTCGGAATGGGGTCACGATTTCAGGCCGGCATATAGAACCATCAGGGAGGGTTTAAAAGATGTTAAAGAGGATGTACGATGGCTGGCACTCACCGCAACGGCAACCCCAGAGGTAAAAAAGGACCTGCTCACCGTTTTAGAATTTAAGGAACCGACTATCATCACCGGTGGATTCAAGAGAGAGAACTTGATCTGGTGGGTCATCAAAAGTGAACAGAAGCAGTTAAAACTAAAAAAATCGGTTCATAAAGCTTCCAAGATGGGTAGCGGTATCATCTACTCCTCAACCCGAAAAGATTGCGAACGATGGGCTCAACACTTTACAAAGGAGGGTGTGCCGGCAAAAGCCTATCACGCGGGTTTATTAAGTGAGGAGCGTGAAAAGGTACAAAATGAATGGATAGAGGGCACGATTCCGTTGGTGACCGCAACGAATGCATTTGGTATGGGGATTGATAAGCCGGATTGCAGGTATGTTGTGCATTACACTCTTCCATTTTCGTTGGAAGCCTATTATCAGGAGGCCGGCAGGGCAGGACGGGATGGTGAAAAAAGTTATCCTATCCTCATTTACAGAGAAGCCGACTATGAAACGCTGAAGGAGAGGATTGAACGATCCTATCCCGATTATGAAATATTAAAGAAGGTTTATGATACTCTCTGTGATACTCTGAATCTGGCCGTGGGAAGTGAACATCAGGAACCGGAAGTGCTGGAACTCGATGAGATGAAGAAGCGGACAGGAATGTCAAAACAGAAGATAAATGCTGCTTTTACTGTGCTCGAACGGCTGGGTGTTATCAATCAATACGATCTCTATAAACCGGAACTGGGAGTACAATTTATAGTCAGCAGAGACTATTTGATCGATCAAATGGATCAAATGGATCCGAAAAAAGGAGATTTTTTGGATCGGTTGGTTCGGTTGTTTGGCCCCTCGTCTTTTCACGAAATGCAATTTATAAATGAGGAGTGGGCAGTGGATAAGTTACAAGTGGAGCCGAGGCAATTGCGTAAGGGATTAACTGTATTATCGAACTACGATCAGCTTCTCAGATTCAATATGCGTGGAAAAGCATCTATGATCAAAGTCTGCGAACATCGAATGCCCAAATTATATATTGATCAAAAGAGAGCGTATCACTACAAAGAGGTGTTGTTAAAAAAGCTACACTATATGAATCGTTACGCCTTAACCTCTCACTGCAGGGAGAAGTTTCTGCGCACTTATTTTGGTGAAACCGATTGTGAGCCTTGTGGCCAATGTGACAACTGTCTGGCAGCAGATGACAGATCAGAAGAGATTCAAAGTGAAGACCTCAAGAAGATTGTGCAACATATGAAAGGTCAAAACAGATCGATTACAGAACTTTCGAAGTTAACCGGATGGAAACCGGTCAAATTAAAGAGGGTATTGATTCATTTAGAGAAAGAAGAACAAATTATGAAAGTAGAGGAATCAACAGATGAAAATGTCTACCGGTTACGTATTCTCTGAGGCAAGTTATCCGGATCTATTTGCAATTCTTGTTGATTTTTTTTAGCAATGGAATCAATTCTATTGCTCTCTGTACGTAACCTGATCAATATTTTTTCCATTCGAAGAAGCTGCTCGGGGATGTCAGACTCGAAATAATCATGAGTATATCTGAACTGCTCCTGCGTGACCCCATAATGCTCATAAATGCTATCCACCAGCTCCTCTTTTGGTCTATTTCTAAGAAGTTTTTTGTCCATGTGATTGATGATTGCAAATTCAATGAACATCTTCTGATACGTTTCATCTTCGATCAATAACGTTTTATCATTGTCTGAACACGAGGAGGCCAGAAATAGAACTGGTATCAGGAAAATCAAAAAAAATCTCACAGATCGTCAGGATTTTTTGGATTGAGGGGTCTCATGGTGATTTCATTTATCAAGAAATTATCCGGTGTTTCAGCAATATAAACCAATGTATCAGCAACGTCATCAGCTTTTAACATATTATCATGCACATCCATCCCTGTTGTACTTTCAAAAAAGCTGGTTGAAATAGATCCGGGAAATAAAGCAGTGACTTTGATCTTGTCATACCGCAGCTCTTTAAACAGGGCTTCGCTAAATCCTCTTAAACCAAATTTTGTGGCATTGTAACCGGAAATCTGCGGATTGCCCAGTAATCCGGCTATGGATGCAATATTGAAGATGTGGGAGTGATTATCATCAGCTTTCATCAGTGGTACGATTTTTCGGGTGATGTAAAACACTCCATTCAAATTGGTCTGTATCATGGTGTCCCAATCTTCAATCGATAGCTCATCTACATTTCCGAACAGACCCAGTCCGGCATTATTGATTAAAATGTGGGGGGTATGATCATCTGAAAAGGTATCGTCCACCCACTTATCAATAAGATCCGATTTTGAGATATCAATCTGAATCGGTATAAATAAGTCGCCCAGGTTTTTTTTAATCTCTTCGAGTTTGTTCAGCCGTCTGGCCAATCCGTACACTTGAACTCCTTTTGAAATCAGTTTTTTACTGAAAGCGAAACCAAGCCCGCTACTTGCTCCTGTAATGATGGCTATTTTGTTCTGAAGTTTCATTCTATTCCGTATTCTATTCGTTTACTATAAAGTCTGTATTATATTACAACTGACATCCTGATTGCTGACTACATGGAAGTCGAGAATGCAATGTAAGAATGTTTATTGGGATTATTTAACTTTTGTAAAATGGAACTATAGAGAAGTATGGAAAAATTTTATCTGGATATCGGTAATACACATTTTAAAATGGCTCTATTCCGCGGTGATAAAGTGTCTATAGTGGCGGAGGGCCGGATTGACCGGCAGGAGGATTTTGCGAATGGGATGGGATTGATCACTGCTGAAGACCAGCTGATCATCTCATCTGTCCGGAAAGATATTTTGCAGTTGTTGAAAAAAAATGTGCTCACAAAAAGTGTACATGTTATTGGTAATCAGGATATTCCACCCGAAAGGCTGGATTATAGCACACCTGAAACGCTGGGAGTGGATCGATTTTTAGTTGCCAATGCTGCATTTCGGGAGTCGGGGAAACGTGTGATTGTGATCGACGCGGGCAGTGCAATTACCATCGATCTGATGGATGAGAAGGGGATTTATAAGGGAGGTGTGATACTGCCCGGACTACATATTCAACAACAATCAATCCGTGATTCTCTCCCGGAACTTCCGGCCGTTGAGAGTGTGATCCCGGAGCAATGGCCCGGTAAGTCATCGAAAGAGTGTCTGCAGTGGGGGGTGATGGGGACACTTCAATTTGCCTTAAACGGTTTTTTAAACCGTTATTTGTCAGAGTTTAGAGATGCAGATGTTTATCTGACCGGAGGTGATGCTGATGTCATTGAAAGCGTCATAAAAAACGACGTCCATTTTCGAAGGAGAAAACTGCTTCTTTTTGATGGGATGAGACTATTTCCGGATCCGCTGCCACCTCCTACCCCAATAATCAGTGGATTATAATCACTCATTACTTGCTGTTGATGGGGCTCTGCTTTTTTCCAGGTCCATTTTAAAATCCCGAATTGCCCTGTAAATAGCAGATGCCAGGATAGATTGGCCATATTCACTAGTCATATACCGAGCTTCGGTGGGGTTTGTAATGAATCCCAGTTCAATAAGTACGGATGGCATCGGCAGATCCCATAACACCTGAAAACCGGCTTGCTTGACACCGCGTGATCGACGTTGGGCACGTGAGCTGAATTGATCTTCAATCAAGCTGGCCAGTCGTTCACTGATCGCCATATTTCCCGCATTTGCCAGCTCATAAATCAACAGCTGATTTTCAGTCAATTCCATTGAACGTCCGCCATCTCCCAGATTTGCGGCACTGTTCTCTCGCTTCATCGATGCCAGTGCGGATTCCGATCGGGCCAAACCCAAGATGTAAACTTCCGCGCCATGAGCTGTTGTATTGTTTGAAACCGAGTTTGCATGGATAGAGATAAACAGATCCCCGTTTGCCCGGGATGCAATGGGCCCTCTTTCGCCCAGATCGATAAATCGATCATCATCACGGGTAAAAACAACTTCCACATCCGGCATATTCGTTTTGATATATTCACCCACCTTTAATGCGATGGGTAGCGTAATATCTTTTTCCCTAATTCCAAGTCTTCTGTTGATAGCTCCGGGGTCTTTCCCTCCATGACCCGCATCTAACACAATCACATTCACCCCATTGCCATTTTTCAACTGCAATAGCGACTCATCAACATCGGAAATGGACATGTCGACATTGGTTTCATTCATCGGGTAGTCAAACCAATAGATGAAATCCTGATTTGTTGTCAGAGATTCAACGATCTCTTCAGAAGAGTTTTCAAGAGCAATCAGGAAGTGGCTGTTATTTCGGTCGGGATAGGACTGAATCTTAAAATATTGACTCTCCTTTAAAATGATATCTACCCCAAAACCGGATTGATTATTATGGTATTCAATAGATTTAACGGCAGCATTCTCTTTAGGTTCTATAAAATCGATGGGATTCAATGAATTCGAGTAGATCATCAATTGAATAAGATCAGGCTCAGGGTGCCTCACTTTAAACGAGTCAGCGACTTCGGTCAGGTGAAACCGGATCACATATCCATTGCCATCACTTCGCGGGGTTACAGACACCCTTTCTAAGTCAGACTGTGCAAAAGACTGAGCAGGGGTTAGAAAAGCAGCCAGGCAAAAAAGCATGGCAATGGGTAGAAATAGATTTCTTTCCATGCTAAGGGTTTATAATGTCAATTTTTCTGTAGTCCGGATGATATTGCAATAAAGGTACACAATTTTTCATGAAAACGATAAATAGAGGAATGGATATTTATACCAATATTTTTTTCACGGAACCGATACAGTGAGAACATCTAACGTACAAAAACCTGTTTTATGAGACAGGAAATAGAGGTATCAATCAAGCTCTTCCAGTTGTATCGTCAGTTTATTCAGATTGGACTCTGCAGCTGCCAATTTTTGCCTCTCATTCTCGACTACTTCAGACGGGGCATTCTCTACAAATTTTTTATTAGAGAGTTTGTTTCTCAGCCCTTTCAGATATCCTTGAATGTTATCGATCTCCTTCCGGATTCGCTCTCTCTCTTTTTCAGGATCGATGAGACCTTTCAATGGAATATAAATTTCCATCTCTCCAACTACGGACGCGGCGGATGCTTTTGGTTTCAAAGCATCACTGTCTATGGAAATTGATTCAACAGGCAGCAGCCTTTCATATACCCACTTAACAGAGTTTAGGCTTAAGGTAAGTTCTGCATGTTCCGGTTTGATGATGATCTGAAGCGGTGTTCGAGGGGGCAGATTCATCTCAGCCTGGATATTTCGGATGGATGTGATCTGTTCCTGTACCACTCTGAATAGGTGAACAGAATCGTTATGAGTATTGCCGTCAGACTGAGGCCATGAGCTGATAGTGATCGCTTCATCTTTGGATCGATCGCTGATGCGATGCCAGATCTCTTCTGTAATAAAGGGCATAAATGGATGAAGCATTTTCATCAGTGTTTCAAAGAAAGCCAGTGCCCGCTCCAGATTCTCTTTAGGGATTTTTTCACCCGGGGTTTCTGACTTTGATACTTCGATATACCAGTCACAGAAATCGTCCCAAATCAAAGAGTAGATTTTTTTGAGGGCTTCATTCAGACGGTATTTTTCAAAATCGTCCTCCATCTCGATCAGTGTGGATTGAATCCGGCCACTCATCCAACGATCGGCGACATTGTCCGGATTGATATCATGATTTGGCCTGTAGGATTGCCCCTCTTCCATATTGAGAGTGAGAAAACGATAGGCGTTCCAGATCTTTGTAGAGAAATTTCTACCTTGTTCGCAGAGGTTCTCATCAAAGAGCAGATCATTGCCTGCCGGGGATGAAAAGAGCATGCCGGCGCGTGTTCCATCCGCTCCGTACTGTTCAATCAATTTTAACGGATCGGGCGAGTTGCCCAGCGATTTAGACATTTTGCGTCTTTTTTCATCCCGTACGATCCCGTGGTAATAAACATTTTTAAATGGTTTTTCACCTTTGAATGCATAACCGGCCATAATCATGCGTGCAACCCAGAAAAACATAATTTCCGGTGCAGTCACCAGATCCTGAGTGGGGTAGTAGTAGTTTATCTCCTTGTTGTCCGGTTCCTTAAATCCGTCAAAAACGGTAATGGGCCATAACCATGATGAGAACCAGGTGTCCAGAACATCTTCATCCTGTTTTAAATCGGAATGAGAAAGGGAGCTATTCCCCGATTTTTTTTGAGCTTTCAGCAGGGCTTCCTCTGCAGTTTTTGCGATCACATAATCATCATCTCCACTGCCATAATACCAAGCGGGGATTCGCTGTCCCCACCAAAGCTGCCTGGAGATACACCAATCTCTGATATTCTCCATCCAGTGTTGATAACTGTTTCTAAATTTAGCCGGATAGAAGCGTATGTCACCATTCATTACGTGCTCCAGAGCCGGTTTGCCCAATTCATCCATTTTACAAAACCACTGCAGCGACAGTCGGGGTTCAATCACTGCATCCGTCCGTTCGGAGGTTCCCACTTTATTTTGCATCGTTTCTACTTTTACAAGTAGGCCCATTTTGTCCAGCTCTTCCGCAATCAGTTTACGTGCTTTAAATCGATCCAATCCTCCAAAAAAGCCGATCTCTTCCGAAACCGTGCCATCCGGATTGAGCATATCGATGATTTCCAGATTGTGTTTAACGCCCAATTCATAGTCATTAGGGTCGTGAGCCGGGGTGATTTTTAAACAACCCGTTCCGAACTCCGGATCTACATACTCATCCGCAATAATGTCAACTTCTCTGTTTACAAATGGTATGATCACTTTTTTCCCGATCAATGAAGTAAATCGTTTGTCTTTTGGATTCACACAAACAGCGGTATCAGCCAGGATGGTTTCGGGCCGGGTTGTTGCGATCGTGACAAACTGATCTGAATCCACAATAGGATATTTTACAAAGTAGAATTTGGATTGTATCTCCTTATGGATCACCTCTTCATCGCTCAATGCCGTTTCTGCAACCGGGTCCCAGTTCACCATACGCAGTCCGCGATAGATATAACCGCGGTCATAAAGATCTATAAAACAGTTGATGACGGCATCGTAAAGGTCATCTTCCAATGTAAACCGGGTTCTCTCCCAATCGCAGGATGCCCCTAGTTTTTTAAGCTGTTGGAGGATGATCCCCCCATGTTCATTTGTCCAGTTCCAGGCGTGTTCCAAAAATTCATCTCTGGTGAGATCACTCTTTTTGATCCCTTCCTTTCGAAGTTTTTGGACCACTTTTGCTTCCGTTGCGATGGAGGCGTGATCGGTACCCGGCACCCAACAGGCATTTTTCCCTTTCATTCTGGCCCGACGTACGAGAACATCTTGAATGGTGTTATTGAGCATATGCCCCATATGCAGCACACCTGTGACGTTGGGTGGGGGGATCAGTACAGTGAAAGGCTCTTTTTCATTGGGTTCGGAGTGAAAATATCCCTGTTTTTCCCAGTAATCATACCATTTCTCCTCTGTGGCGGAATGGTCATACTTCTTTGGAATGTCGCTGTCAATTTCTTTGGAACTCATAAAATCAGGATAGCAGATTATCGATCATTGGTTGTTGAGAGCCGGAGGTAAATCATATCCATCGGTAGTCGTGAGTAAAACGAGTAGTGTACTTATTTTACTCGTTTAAGTCTGACTCCAAAATGTCCGTCACAATTGTGAACATGAGGGAGTGTTTGATATGCAAATCCATCTTCAACCAGTACTTCTTCGGGAAGAAATTCCTCCAGTGATTCCAGTTCATAGTTATCAAACTTATCGAGGAATTTTTGAATCTGTTCCCAATTCTCTTCCGGCTCAATTGAGCAGGTGCTGTATACCAGTCGTCCGCCTCGTTTAACGTGGTTTGACGCTTCCTCAAGCAGTTCTTCTTGAAGTTTGATTGCGTTGACCAGATCTTCTTCTGTTCGTTTCCAGCGAAGGTCCGCTCTTTTACTCAATACACCGGTTCCTGTACAAGGTGCATCCAGGAGTACTCCATCGGCCAGTTTCAGGTTAAGATCACGGACATCATCTTGCCGGATTTTGATATTTTCAGCTGCATAATCCATTGCACTTCTGGCCAGTAGCTCCAATCTTTTCGAGCTGATATCAACCGCCATGATCGTGCCTTCGCCTTCCATCATGTCGGACATCACAATGCTTTTTGTGCCGGGGGCAGCGCATAGATCGTAGATGGTTTCACCGGGCAGGGGTTCCAAAATTGTGGGGGCAAACCCGGCCGCAATATCCTGAACCAAACAGACACCTTTTCTCAGCAGATCTCTTGAAATGAACGGTGCGACCGATTCAACGCTGAAGTATCCGGGCAGCCAGTCACTCTCTTCAAATGCGATATCCAGCTTCTCCATGCGGAGCTTAAAATTTTCGGTTTTGGTGCGCAGGTTATTCACCCTCACGTAAAATGCGGGTCTTTGGTTATTGGACTGCATCAATTGAAAAGCTTCACGCTCCCCAAACCGGCTTACCCATCGTTTTACCATCCATTCCGGGTGTGAAAAGGTAGTAGCAACCAGTTTTGTACGATCTTCAAATGCCGGTTTTGGAAGGTTGTCAATGTCACGCTGGATATTTCTTAAGATCGCATTGACCAGATCACCGGATTTAGAGCCCATTTTCAGTTTAGTGATCTCTACAGCTTCATTAATACTTGCATAATCCGGAGTACCACCCATAAAAAGAAGCTCGTAAAGACCCAGTCGAAGGATATTTTTGAGGAGTGGTTTCATCTCCTCGACTTCAATACTGGAAAAATGATTGATAATAAAATCGAGATAACTTCGTCGTCTTAAAATATTCTGGACATACTCTCTTACCTGAGCCCGGTCTCTCGAATCCAATTCATTTGCGACTGAGAAGTCGATGTTAGAGGTCTCATCAAAAGAAATTAATATATCTATACTTACCGATCGTGCCGTAGCTTCCGTTTCCAATGCAATGAATGATTTAAGTTGTTATAAATTCAGCCTGTATCGCTCTGAAATGCTGATTGATTTCAAAATTTACAGTAGTCTTAAATATAGAGCTTTGATCTACTTTTTGCTAATAGTGCGTCACATAAATTCGGTTGTGGTGGGAAAGGCAGGACGCAGAACGCAGAAGGGTGAATGGCATGACTTCATCGCTTGTCTGTAATACAAATTAAAAACATGCTAAAAGTACACGATTTGTGTGGCTGAAATTTTTGATTTTTGAGCGAGAAGTGGCTACCTTTTAAAGCTGAATAAAAAGAGAATGAAATCAGACCTAACCTGATTCACCTATTCTTACTAAAAGAGTTACTATTTAAAAACAGATTTAATGAATAAAGGAACTGTAGCACAAGTCATTGGCCCGGTTGTTGACGTTGATTTTGAACAAGGGCATCTCCCCAAAATTTTAACTGCGCTTTACATCGCCAGAGAAGATGGATCAAAACTCTATCTGGAAGTAGCACAACATCTCGGTGAAAATCGTGTGCGAACCATTGCGATGGACTCCACGGACGGACTCGTTAGAAAAACAGAGGTAATCGATACGGGTAAACCGATCGCTATGCCTATCGGTGAAGATATTCGAGGCAGATTGTTTAATGTGGTGGGCGAAGCCATTGATGGAATTCCAAAACCGGAAGGAAAAGAGAGCTATCCAATTCACAGAGAAGCACCTGCATTTGAAGATTTAGCTACAAGTACAGAGATGCTAGAGACCGGAATTAAGGTGATTGATCTGCTCTGTCCATACGCCAAAGGGGGTAAAATTGGACTTTTTGGGGGTGCCGGTGTAGGGAAAACGGTATTGATTCAGGAGCTCATCAATAATATTGCGAAGCAGCATGGTGGACTGTCTGTTTTTGCCGGAGTTGGAGAACGTACACGGGAGGGAAATGACCTTCTTCGGGAATTTATTGAATCCGGTGTTATAAATTATGGAGACGCGTTTAAAGAGTCGATGGAAAAAGGGGAGTGGGATCTCTCATTGGTTGATCCCGAAGTACTCAAGACCTCTCAGGCGACACTTGTTTTTGGCCAGATGAACGAACCGCCGGGTGCACGGGCACGAGTGGCTCTCTCCGGATTAACAGTTGCAGAGTATTTCCGTGATCAGGTGTCCAAAGATATCCTTCTTTTTATTGATAATATTTTCCGATTCACACAAGCCGGTTCTGAAGTATCCGCACTGTTAGGCCGTATGCCATCAGCAGTAGGGTATCAGCCAACTCTGGCTACTGAAATGGGTGATCTTCAGGAGCGGATTACATCTACAAAAGATGGATCGATTACATCTGTACAGGCGATTTATGTGCCTGCCGATGACTTGACAGATCCGGCACCGGCTACAACATTTTCCCACTTGGATGCAACGACGGTATTGAGTCGGGCCCTCACACAGATCGGGATCTATCCGGCTGTAGATCCATTGGATTCTACATCCAGAATTCTGGATCCCAAGGTTGTAGGCGATGCGCACTACGATTGTGCTCAACGGGTGAAAGAGATTCTGCAAAAGTATAAAGATCTGCAGGATATTATTGCGATTTTGGGTATGGACGAACTGTCTGATGAAGATAAACTGGTTGTTTCACGAGCACGTCGTGTACAGCGTTTCTTAAGTCAGCCATTCTTTGTAGCTGAGCAATTCACCGGCCAAAGTGGTGAATACGTCAGAATTGACGACACAATCAAAGGATTTAATATGATTCTGGATGGTGAGCTGGATCATCTTCCTGAGAACGCTTTCCACCTTGTGGGAACCATAGAGAAAGCTCAGGAGAAAGGAGAGAAAATTATGGCAGAAGCCTAAACGTATAATCATAAAGTTGTGTCAAAAACATTTAAAGCTCAATTACTTACTCCGGATGGATCAAAATTTGATGGAGAGGTAAAAAGCGTAACAATGCCGGGCGTAAACGGATCTTTTCAGATCCTTTTTAATCACGCACCCATTGTATCTGCATTGGACATTGGTCGTATCAAGCTGGTTGATGCAGATGATCATGAGTTTTTATATGCCGTTACAGGTGGTTTTGTTGAGATGAATGATAATCTCTTAACTATTCTTGCTGAAAAAGCAGAAGAGAAAACAGAAATCGATAAAGAAGAAGCACGACTCTATCGAAATGAGATTAAATCAAAACTGAAGTCGATCAAAGAGGGCCGGGAAGAGTTTGAAGTTGCTCTCAAGATTGCTGAAAACCGGCTAAAAATTACCGAACTTTAATATAAATTTCCCGTAAGCCTGTGTATTAAGTTATACAGGCTTATTTTTTATCTGTTTATCAAGAATGAGAGCTGAGTCGTCCCACTGTTCCGGAATATTTAAATCTGATTCAAATTTACCACTAACATAAACCGAGTACTTCATGACATCTATATACCGCTCACCAAAATTGAATTTTCTAGCGACCTTGCTGTTTTTGTTTACATTATCAGCTTGCGCAACAACAAACAGCACATCAGATAGCTCAACTGATGAACCGTCTGAAGAGACTACCTCTGATTTTGAAAAGGCAATTGATGGTCTTAACGAATTCGAGGGCTTTTTTACAATTTATCAGGATAGCACAGACGGCAGTACAAAATTAGCAATTCGTTACGACCAATTGGATCAGGAATTTGTCTACTTTGGTTTATCTCAGGACGGAGTGCTTGAAGGGGGGCATTTCAGAGGCCAGTTCAGAGATAACAAAATTGTTAAGATTCAACGATATTATGACAGAGTTGAATTTGTGCATGTAAATACCCGCTATCATTTTGATGAAGAGAGTCCCTTGAGTCGGGCTGCCTCTGCCAACATTTCCAATGCCATTCTTTTTTCAGCAAAAATTGCGGTGGATGATAAAGAAGGTGAAATGCTTCTTATCGATGGTAACCCACTTTTTCTATCTGAGAGCTTGACTCAGATCAAACCGAGCCCAAACAGAATGGCACCGCCCAATCAATACAGTTTGGGGAATTTGAATAGTGAACGAAATAAATACTCTCAAATTCGCAATTACCCTAAGAATACAGATGTAATTGTCGAGTATGTGTATGAAACCCCCTATCCAACCGGAAGTACATCGGCTGCAGTAACGGATAACAGATCGGTAACGATCAAATTTCAGCACAGTTTTATTGAAATTCCGGAGAATGATTTTCAGCCCAGATATGACGATCCGAGAGTTGGATATTTTCATACGCAACAGGATGATCAGGTTTCCACCAGTGTAACCCCATATCTGGATTTAATCCATCGATGGAATTTGGTGAAACAAGATCCGGATGCTGAGATCTCAGAACCGGTAGAGCCCATTGTTTGGTGGATAGAAAATACGACTCCTCATGAGTTTCGTGAGACGATTAAAGAGGCTACTTTAGCTTGGAATGAGGCTTTTGAAGCTGCAGGTTTTAGAAATGCCGTTCAGGTAAAAGTTCAACCTGATGATGCGGATTGGGATGCGGGGGATATCCGATATAATGTTCTACGCTGGACATCTTCGCCGATCCCTCCTTTTGGAGGTTATGGTCCCAGTTTTGTGAACCCGAGAAGCGGTCAGATCCTGGGTGCAGATGTTATGTTGGAGTGGGTCTTCTTTAGTGGACGGGTGCTTCTGGAAGATCTTTTTGTGGATGCAGCCGGGTTTGACGCATCACCGGAGAGAGCGATGGATCCGCATTTTTGCAGTTATGGAAATCATATGCGTCAGAATAATCTGTTTGGAATGAATGCTTTAAGTTTGATGGGTGCAGCAGATAATGAATTAGGGGATTTTCAGCACGAAGCGTTGACGATGTTAATCTTGCATGAGCTGGGCCATACGTTTGGTTTAAACCATAACATGCAGGCGAGTACAATGCTTTCACTTTCTGATATACACGATATGGAGCTTGCCAACACCATTGGTCTCACAGGTTCTGTGATGGACTATTCATCAGTTAACGTGAATCCGGATCGTGAAAATCAGGGAAGATATTATGATATCAAAACAGGTCCCTACGATATTTGGGCGATTCAGTTTGGTTATACTCCCTCTCTCGCCGATGAAGAAGCTGAGAAAGAGAGAGTTGAAAACCTGCTGTCTCGATCTACTGATCCCGAATTAGCTTTTGGTAATGATGCAGATGATATGCGATCTTCATCCGGTGGGATTGATCCACGGGTGATGATTGGGGATATGTCTGCGGATCCTGTAGCCTACGGCATTGAACGAATAGAGCTGGTTAAAGGCCTTTTGGATGATATCAATGATAAGTTTGGAACCCGAGAGGGACAGTCTTATCAGGAACTTCGAAATGCATTCATGACATTGATGGCGCAGTATAGAGTTCACACCGGTGTCATGACACGTCAGATTGGTGGTGTTTACAAAGACCGGGCATTTATCGGCCAGGAGGGAGGTACACAACCGTTCACTCCCGTACCGGTAGAAAAACAGAAGGAAGCGATGAATTCACTTTCTGCCTACCTTTTTGCACCGGATGCGTTTGACAATTCCCATGACGTGTACAATTATCTGCAAATCCAGCGAAGAGGATTTAACTTTTTTGGAAATACAGAAGATCCGAAAATCCATGATTTGGTTTTGACGATGCATAGTAATGCATTAAGTCATCTATTGCATCAAAACACCATGAAGAGAGTGACCGATTCCAGAACCTATGGCAACACCTATGCGGTGGCGGATGTTGTATCAGATCTGACAGATGCCGTGTTTGCTGCAGATGCCAGAGGGGATGTTAATACATTCAGACAGAATCTTCAGATCGACTATGTAAACAGATTGATTGCCATTTTAGGAAGCGATAATCACGATCATATTGCAAAGTCAGCAGCTCTTTATAATCTTCAGAACATCAATACCATGATGGACAATAAGGGCAGAGTGAATAATGAAACACGTGCTCACACAGCACATATAAAATTACTGATTGAGAAAGCCCTGGAAAGCTGATTATAGAATTCTCATTCTGAAGTAGATTTTAAAAAAAGCGCGTTCTCATTTGAGTTCGCGCTTTTTTTATGGCATCAATCTGTCGCTTTAAGTGCATCTCGACTACCACCTCGACCATGTATGTTTTGACCTTGATTAATGGGCTCGGTGTTCGCTCGATGTGACGTTGTTGATTAACGTCACCTTGAGCGCAACGGAGGAGCCGAATGGCGACGTAATGAAGTCGAAAGGTTCCTGTTATTAACCTCGACTTTCTAATTACTGAATCTCTACGTAGGCACAAATTCAAAATTCTCGCCATCAAACAAGCCTTTATCGCTCATTTTCAGGGCAGGTATCACCAGAAGTGCCATAAATGAAATCAACATAAAAGGGGCTTTTAAGGTACTGCCCATTTCACGAGATATTTTACTCAGCCTCTCATAACCTGCGGCAACCACTTCACCCGAATCGTCACTCATGATACCGCCTATGGGCAGTGCAAGTACATCTTCCCGGTCGCCATGAACAGCAGAAATACCGCCCCTGTTTTCCATGATCAGATTTACTGCACGGGAGATATATTCATCGGTAGTGCCTATGACAATGATATTGTGGGAGTCGTGTCCGACCGATGAGGCAATCGCTCCATTTTTAAGGCCGAAGTTTTTGATAAAACCGACAGCCGGGTTGGCTTTTTGATAGCGATTTACGACGGCTATTTTTAAGATGTCCCGATCCGGGTCTGACAATATTTGATCCTCTTTAGAAGGCAGAGTGTACGTTTTGCGTCCGGTAATCAACTCGCCATCGTTTGCGATGATCACTTCCTGGTCTTTTTTTGATGACCGGAGAATGAAGTCATCCGGTGTGACATCATACGGAGTGAAGTTGTTGATTCGCACAGATTCTACTTCAGGAAATTGTACTTCAGAATCTTTAAAAACAGCAACTCCGTCGATCCAGGTCTCCAGGATATTCATCGTTTTTGGATCGTCCACAATGATGAAATCGGCCGGATCGCCGGTTTGAAGGAGTCCGACTTGAAGTCCGTAGTGTTTCACCGGCAGAACGGAACAAGCGTGAAGTGTATCGTAGAGATTATATCCAAGGGTGAGGGTTCGGCAGACAATTTCATTGATATGACCCCGAATCAGGTCATCGGGATGTTTATCATCAGAACAGAACATGATTTTATCCGGATACTCACCAAAGAGGTCAATAAGTGCATTATAGTTTTTTGCAGCACTCCCTTCCCGGATTGCGATCAACATACCTGCATTTAACTTGTCGAGAGCTTCCTCTTTTGTGAAGCACTCGTGATCTGTTGAGATTCCGGCGGAAGCATATTTTATTGCTCTCTCTCCTTTTAGGCCGGGGGCGTGTCCATCCACCGGTTTACCGCGATCGAGGGCTGCTTTAATTTTGGCATGTACATCCGGATCGTCAAAAAGAACGCCCGGCCAATTCATCATTTCGGCCAGATAGAGAATTTCATCCCTGTCCAGTAATTCTTCGATGTCATGGACATCCAGCACGGCGCCGGCAGTTTCAAACGTGGTTGCCGGAACGCAGGATGGAGCACCGAAATAGAATTTGAGGGGGACTTTTTTCCCATTTTCGATCATGTATTCCACGCCTTCTTTCCCGCAAACATTTGCGATTTCATGGGGATCGGAAACCGTGGCAACCGTACCGTGTTTGACGGCTAATCTGGCGAATTCAGATGGAATTAACATCGAACTCTCAATGTGGATATGAGCATCAACCAATCCCGGAAGGATGTATCTATCCGGAACATCCGGGATCTCTTGAATTTGTTGAATCTTTCCGTCGATAATCGTTATTTCGCCTTTAAACTCTCTGCGATGTATGGGGTCGATGATGATGCCTTTTACTGTTTGCATAGTTAATAATTTTTTATTGATTCACTCATCAAGGTTTGGTGTGATTGGAATGTTGTGAAGCTGATATGTTTGATATCGTTTTTAGGTTCGCTGAATCCTGTTGCAGATATTCGTTCTATATATTCAATAACAGAAGTTCGATTATTGATCATTCAGATTCACTGTCTACTTCATCAAAATCCTCATAAAGGGCTGCCAGGAAAAGGGCTCCACTGGACAGAGAGAGATCTTTAAGGAGATTTGGCAGTCCATTTTGGGTTCCTGCAATTACTTCGGGAAGGTGTATTGTCAAGGCAAAAATCAACAGCATCAAAGCTAGCAGAAGAGAAACCAGTCTTACCCTTATTTGTGCTACAATACAGATACAAGCTCCTAGTAGTGCCGTACCGGTAAGGTAAACCCAGACCACGTCACCCGGAATAAAATCGGGAACCAATCCTGCGGTGTCGGTGCCGGTCAAAAAGTGTATAATACCAAAAATGCCAAAGGGCAGTGCAAAAAGCAGTCTGCCAACTCTGTAAGTGAGAAATGAGCTCATGGGGAGATGTTGGTTTTAATTAGATGGATTTATGAAAAATGGGTGTCTATTTTGTTTTGTGCATTAGAATGACCCTATCGCTGATGATGTCCAATATAGCGCCATATTTATTTGATAGCCATTCAAAGGTTTTAATCTGATAAAAGGCAACGTGTGTATCGTCATTTCGATAGTGCCAGGATTCAAAAGTTGAAGGGTCACGAAGTTGTTTGGTCATAATGCCCAGGATTCCACCGGGATTCAGAAGCTTCCATAAGCGGTCAAATTCATCAGCAGGGTGATAAAAATGTTCAACCGTTTCAGTTGTTACGATAAAATCATACGGTTGATCTAAAACTGAGGTGTCGGGATGATAAAAAGGGTCAAATATATTCATGTTGAAACCGGCCTCTTCAAACATTAGATGGAGTGTAGGTCCGGGTCCGCAGCCATAGTCGAGCCCGGATGCACCGGGGGGAATCCGATCTGTCATTGGGAGAAAAATTTGCTTGAGGAAATCTCTGTATCTGGGGTCAGACGGATCATTTTCATGCAAGTCATACCGGTTTTTCTCTTCTTTTTTTGGTAGACGATAAAGCGGATCCGTAAAAAAGAGTCCGCAGTTTGTGCATCCATAGTACTTTGATGAATGGGTATTTAAAACAAGTGGGGTGTCCGGATATGAGCAGAGAATGCAGTTCAAGCTATTTATTGCGTTATTTATTTTTGTTAAGATAGTAAAAGCTTCTATTTATAGTGAGTCAAAACAGCATCTCATGCCGGGGGCAGATAGGGTTTGCAGCATTTCATATCCATTAATTTCGAGAATATTTTTAAGTGATTAAAAAATATTAGCTAAATATTAAATTTTTTTAATATTTTGTTTATTATGTAAGTATTCTGTGTATCGTTCACAAGAAGTTTACGCACAATCACATTGACGACCACTATTATGGGTAAATATGCACTTATTATCGTATCTGCACTTGTATTTTCAATCTTAACCTATTCGAGCGGATTACGGAATGCGATGTTTTCATCGACACTTCGAATGGTGGATACTTTTACAGAAAATCAGGCCAACAGTATTGCACAAAGTACGATGATGATTGTGATGAACGACATCAGTGAAAAGGGTGAAAACAGTGAATTTGTTCCGAGTGATGGGGGAACCTACCGATCATCAGTGGACTCATTTACAGAATGGAGTGATGTAATGGGATCGTATCATATAGAGTCTGTTAGTTCCGGTGATACATTGAGGATCGTAACCACGGGATTGTATGAAGAGAATGAATCTCGATCCAGGGCAGGCCTGGTATCAACGATTCCTATCTGGAATCCACAATTTCCAAGTGCTGTTCATACAGAAGGAGATTTAATATTAAATGGGAGTGCTCATATCAAGGGAAACGCTTCGACCAACAGTACTGCTGCCGGTGCCGTTTATTTGAGTTCATCCGTTAAGATTGATAGTACTCTATATGTGGGTCCGGGTGGGGATCCTAATACAGTTGTATCTTTGCAAGATGAATTTGCTGAAAATGTGGGTTTGGAGACCGAAGCCATGTCAGAAGAACAGGATTATCAAATGCCTGAGTTTCCTGCTTATCCATCAAAAGATTTGGTAGGTGTATCGGTAAATTTGTCCGGCAACACCCCAAGAACCCTTAGTTTTAGTGAATATCATGGATACTACCTGCCGGAGGTTACTGTACAAAGTGGCAACACATTAACCATTGAATTAGATGGAGAGAGTGTTTTGTATACTAGTAAATTTACAATTCAGGGGAATGTCAAGGTAATCGGTACCGGTTCTTTAAAGTTAATTGTTGAAGATACTTTTTCGATTGCAGGGGGCAGTACAATAAATGATGGGGCAGATACAAATCTGTTTTTCACCTATTATGGAGGGACTACCTCATTGAGTTTTGGCGGAACGACGATTTACAATGCAGGACTTTTTCTTAAAACTGCAGATATTACAGTTACAGGGACCAATACATTTCAGGGTTCGTTGATATCCGGTGGCACTAATGTTAGTCTGAGTGGTAACGCATCCGTAAACTCGAGAATCATTTATGCACCTTTTGCTGACGTAATTATGAGCGGTTCAAGTGTTATCTACGGCTCTGTGGTAAGTAATTCATTTACAGCGTCTAATAGTTCTATCGTTGAATTAACACCCATTTCTGAAGAGGACCTTCCGGACTTGCCTTTGAGCGGGGGGCCTGTGTACACTCTGTTATACTGGGATTAATTCCCATCCGATTCTATTCTCACTTCGTATAGTCTTGTGACATCAGTAAATAGTGTCATTTGATTGATCCACATAGTTAAGAAAAATGCTGATTTTTTATAGACCTATCAGTAACATTAAGATTTTCTTAATATTTTTTTGTAACAATCATGGATATCAATCATCATAATAGTACGGGCAGGAGTTAAAAGAGTTAGAAAAAGGGTCAAAATAGTCTTTAAACTCAGTTTAAAGTAGTAATAGTCAGGTTAACAGATTTAAAAAAGGAACATTAAAATATTTTAATACATATGTTTTATTAGAATATTTTAATGTTTATATTGAATAAAGAAATTAGGAAAACTCAATGGCAACCGGACAAACCATATTAACCATCGGCGCATTAGTCATCTTCGGAATGATTGCAATCAATGTGCAACAGCTCTATGTACAGTCAATCGTCAACAGGGTTGATGATCAGACAACATCAAGTGCGATGAGTATCGGGTGGACCATTGCAGAAGAGATTCAATCATATGCGTTTCAGTACGACAACCTGGATTCAGATTTTGGAGGGTTTGATAATGTAAACGACCCGACCAGACGCATGGAGATTCAATCACAAATCGATGAACTTTTTTATGTAACGGTTGATCTCTCAGCTGAGAAGATATTGATTCACGAACAAATTGGAAGAACAGCCACAGTCAGAGTGTATAGAAGTAATGATTTGGCTTTAAAAACAGAATATAGAACTGCAGTAGTATCATTGCAGTAAGTAACAGGCAAAAGAGGTAATTATGGCAATACTATTAGATAAACTCGTCCCACCGATCATTGTAGGTCTTCTGATTATCATGATCTTTAGATTGAATGCTTTTATGATGGAATCACAAGTAGATAACCGTCTAAGTAATGAAATGCAGACATTTTCAGAATTGGCTGCAACCATTATTCAGGAAGAGCTGAGATCTGCAAATTCGATTGTTTCATTAACAACAAACTCTGTTGAATATGACAATAATGAAGGTGTCAGAGTTACTATGGAGAGAATTGGAGATCAGTTGGTTATTACAAAAACAAACCAGGTGACATCAGAAGAAATAATCATAGAACATCCAACATACCTGTCATCATTGGAATTTGTTGCTGAACCGTCCGGTGTTCCTTTAGATCAAATCCGCTTTCTGAATGTAAGATTATCTGCTGAGAGTAATCCTTTAGCACATGTGAATTTTAACGGAGAAGTTCAGACGTCGAAGTCTTTCTCTGAAAGACAAGTCTACCTGAGAAACGTTGTCGCATCTAGTTTGAAGCTATAAAGTTTATCGGTTCCGAATTATTGTTTTGATGAAGTAAAAAGAGAAATGTATTAGTTTGAGAGACGCTAATACATTTTCTCTTTTTTTTTTGCCTTCTGCCTTCTGCCTTCTGCCTTCTGCCTTTTGTGTTTTGTGTTTTGCCTTTCGTTAAACCTGCCTCGATTAACATATGAATGAAGAATAATCGAGTTCTCTACTGCGCTTCATTTCACTCCGCTTTGCTACGTGGGAATCGCTGCGCTCGGAGCGCTATCGCTGCGTGGGATAACCTAGGATCATGGTGATAATAGAGAGGAGCGACTACCCCTGTCTTGAGCCTGACGAAAGGCTCGAACTGTCGGAGGTGGTTATAAAAGGACTAACACTTTATTCGAACTAACAGGTTAGTTCATAAATCCATTATTTGTTCTCTAGATTTTCCAGAAATTGGGTTCGTCTCTCTTGAAGCAGTTCCTGATCACTGATCAGCGGAGCCGCCAGCCTCTCTTCTAATGTGGGTAAAATCGTAGCTTTAATCAGAATGACCAACTCCTGTACACTTGAACTGGTAGACTCATAACCAAAGAGATAACGTAATCCTAAGAACCAACCGGGAAGATCCTTAAGAATGGGGATTCCTCTTCTGGTTTTTTGAACATCTGTTTCATATAAGCCTGCGATAACAGTACTTTCACCACTCAGAAGCAAAATTTCAGTATTTGCCTCCTGTTTATTTACAATAGTGCTAACCGGATCCGGTTGTGCAGTACTGCGCTCAGCAGCTACAGACATATATACGTAAGGATTTCCTTCATGAACTAATACACGCGGATTCACTCGCAGAATGGTTCCAGTTTCAAAAAATACATCGGTCACATTACCTGCAAAATCTCTTTGTTTGATAGAAAAATCCTGTCCAACCTGTATAAATCCTTCTTCGCCGTCGATCACTTTAATGGAAGGAGAGGCAATAATTTCACCATTATCTGTTGTTTCAAAAGCATTAAACAGTGCCGTGATATCCCATCCGGAACTCAATATATCCGTTAGATTCAGATTAACTTCAAAAAACTCCTGAGATACATAGGATGCACCGGCACTTGAAATACGCACTTTATCATTTTGAAGAGTGGTCCAGTCAATCCCCAATTCCCGGATTACTTGCCTGCTACCCTGAAAAAACGTCGCCGATATCTCAATTTCTCTTGTTTGAAAATTTATTTTTTCAATATCATCATCAACACCGGATGAAGCTAATGCACCCGTTGTAACCGGAGTGTCAAGTATCTCTATATAGCGGTCATACTCTCTGAAGAATAGATTATTTTGTGCGGTTATATAATTTAGCGCATCCATCCAGTGCATTTGAGGGATGTTAATACCAATCGGCCCTCGAAATGAAGTCTGATTGATAAATATTTTATCCCGAACTTCGATAGAAATTTCTTCAAGGATAGCCAGTGCATCCTGAAAAGGTACATCTGCAGATATGGCAATGAGTTCATCCGGATTTGTGTATTCCCAGGTGGGTAATCGATCCTGAGCATAACCGGGATGCACAACAAAAAACAGAAGGAGTGGGAAGATCAAATATCGTAGTTTCATAATCATTTTATTAAGGGATTTACTGGTCTAGAGTTAAAATAACACGGTCAACAATACCACCTCTGTTAAGCTGGAATATTGCCTCTCCTTGCTCAATATTGATAGAAGATAATCGTCCCAGATAGACTCTGTCACCTACGTTTAGCCGTTTTCTGTCTCCATTCTGATCAATAATATAAGCGGATGTTCCGGTGAGTATAATTAAACGGCTATTTTCGACGTCTGGAAGATTATTTTCATTTGCAGGAATTGAGTGAATGAGAGGATAGTAAGGATTATAAACTTGGCCAGAGGGTGAGGTTACAGTCTCAGGATGCGCTGTAAATTCACTCCAATTTCCTCTTTGATAATAGGCACTCATTTGAACACTGTAATTGACACGACGCAGTCGTTCAGCATCAGAAATACCTTGTAATAGGACAGAGTTGATTTTTATAAATGGCCGGCTATGTTCAATTCGATAGAGAAAATTTACCAGATTTTGATAATTACCCTCACCCTTTAACTCAAAATTTAGAATACCGTGATCATCAAACTGAACGGAGTCTTGAAAACTGAAATTGAGTTCGGTAAACGATTCGGCATGATTTAACTCTTGCAGATAGTTATAAACCTGGCTGGTATTACTATTCAATAAAAGTTCTTTTGGATGATTTTCTCGCACAAAAACAGCATCATGGTAAGTAGCTTGTGCATTTGCATACATTTCCGAAAAATCTGTAATGACAGAGAGTTCGTTTTCTGTACTTTCTAATTCTACAATCGCATCTTCGATTTGTGGATTGTATCTGAATTCAAGATAGTACCATCCTCCTCCGACAATAAGAAGCAGGGTAAAGATCAGAATAAGTGTATTTCGCAGTCCTTGTTTCATCGTTTTTTAGTTACAAATTTCTGATAATGAACAGGTCATTTCTTAACTCAGACGGGAGTTGTGTCGTTGCTGTTACGGCATCTTCTAATGAGAGAAAACGTCCAAAGGAAATTCTCCAAGATGCTTCTGCATCGGTTATTTGTGAGTACCAAAGCGCAGTTGAATAACCCTGCTCCTCCAAGTAGGAAATTCTTTGAGCAGCAAGAGTGCTGCTATTCACGGATTGAAGGACAATACTGTAGGACCCTGCAAGTTGTTCACTCTGTTGAGGTATTTCGGATGTGGAATCTTCACTGTAATTACTCTCAGAGGGAATCTCTACATCAATAATCTCTACTTCACTTGACGTCGTGACATCCGAATCATTCACGCCGGATGGATTGGACCTGTTTTGTATCGCAATTGTAGGATCCTCTCTGTTTGAATTAGGATTCGATTCTGACGTGAAGGCAGTTTCTTCTTGTGCTTCAATGACTCTGGCAGGTTCAGGAACCGGCATTTCAGGTGAATAGGTGTCAATGTCTTGTCTGAAATTATTAACCGTAATTGCAAAGTTGTAAGCCGTTTCTCCACGAAGATCAGTTTCATTAACATTCAAAATATTCACATCTGTGAATAATTGTGCCAATTGCGGGATGCTATTTCTCGAGAGTGAAATACCGGTTATAGATAAATTATTTCCACTATTTCTTACAGAAGTGATCCACAATCCGGTGATATCTGATATTCCGCTATTAACAATATTCATCACATCGGACCATTCAGTACTATACTCTGCCATGCTAATAATATTATTACTTTCACTTTGAAGCAGATTCGATTGTGTGATGAAGGATTCTGTAGCCTCAGCTGTCGGACGCAGACTTTCAATTTGAATTTCCATCCGCTCTTTTTCTTGTGTGAGTTGATCTAACTCAGACATTTTTGAATTATATATTTGATTCAAAAATAGCGGTGAGAGGCCAATCAAGATTAAAAAGATTAATCCATGCCACTCAATTTTATAGAGCTGCTGTTTATCAATTAAATATTGGGGTAGAAGTGATAATGAAGAGAAATTTTTCGCATCCGTTTTGGTTGCTGCCCACGCAGCACCAATGGCACTCAGGTAAGGTTGGAAATCCTTGGGAGATTCAAATGTTTTTTCTGAATAGCTGAGAGCATTCCGGTCCGGAATCAGATAATCGACTTCAATATTATCAAATTGTCTCTGGAAGTAGACTTTAGCCATCTCACTTGTACTCGATGACTGTACAAGTAACAGACGGTCAATTTTTGGCAGTTCTCCTTTATCTAATTCAAATAAAATCTTACTGAAAACAGTGTTTAACACATTGTTTGAATCCTCACCTTCCGTAATGATCGGAAGAATGGATACAAGTTCATTCCCTTTCATAAATAGCACCCGGCTGGACGATTTACCCAGTGCTATGAGTCCGGTGATTTCATCTTCACCCAATTTGTAGTTTGCAGAAGTGAGTCCAACCCAAAGTGCTTCATCCGGTAGTTTTTCATGAATGGCAATTTTTTTATCGGATCGAGTTTGAACGATTTCAACCAGATTGACCAGTTCATTACTATCCGGGGAATAGGCGATCAGACAATTTCCATTACCCAGCATTTTCCATGTGTAATGATCCTCCTCTACATCTGTCTGATGAATAGGTTGGAGTTTATCATTAAAAAACTCAAGTCTTTCCTTCTTCTTCATTTTGGAGGGATTGATTCCTCTCAACAATTGAAAAGTGGTTTTACCAAAAGGAATTTGGAGTCCGATAATCAGTTTAGATGCCTTCGAATTGTTGAATTGGTTGGAGAGTAAAAGATCATTAGGATACGATTTAGGCTCATCTTCGGCCTTCTTTGTCTCTTTTTCCAGTCCAAAATCATCACTTTGGGGGTCTTCTAATTCTACTTCCTCATCATTATCAAGCAGATCGAATTCATCCAGTTTATCAAACTCATCCAACTCATCCAGCTCATCCAAAGTATCCGGGGATGAAGGGATATCTAAATCAAAAATTTCATCACTATCACCGGATTGGAAGGCGTCCAAACCTTTTGCTTCGGCAGTTTGTAGTGGTGAGCTTAACGGAATGGACGATACAGAAAGAAGGGTCAGTTTTTTCCGGACAATCTGCATCCTTGCCAACCGAAGCTGAGTATTGTCATAAGATATTCCAATGTATTCTTTTTTAGCCATCAGACAGTTTTGTTAAGTAATTGCAGAATTCGGCTTTTGTTGTTTGCCTGACTTATTGCTTCATCCCGGCTGATCGTCTCCAGTTCTACAAGCCTGTAAAGATCCTGTTCAAGTGTATGCATTCCATATTGAGCCCCCTCATGCATCATCTGGTATATTTCTGAGACATTATTATTTCTGATAGCAGCCATAATTGGGGGAGTGGTGATCATTACCTCTTTTGCCAGAGCCCTTTTCCCGGTTGTAGTCTTGACCAATTTTTGGCTGATAACACAAGTAAGTACATCTGCGAGCCTCATTCGAACGCGATCCTGTTCTTCTTGCGCTGTTTCACCGACAATTCTGTCAATACTCTCCATCGCAGATGCTGTATGAAGTGTTGAGAATACTTTATGGCCGGAATCTGTAACCTCCAATGCATTACGAATGGAGGCACTGTCTCTTAACTCTCCGATTACAATAATATCCGGATCCTGACGCATAGCCTGAACGATCCCATCTCTAAACGATGCTACATCACGGCCCACTTCCCTGTGCCTGATGATGCATTTTTTTGTTTGATGGATTAATTCAAGAGGTGAGGATATGATGACAATATGTGCATTTACGGTTTGATTATTGGCATCAATGATCGTGTCTAATGTGGATGATTTACCTGATCCCGTAATCCCGGTAACCAGTGTAAGTCCAAATTTGAGGTGATTCAGACTGAGCTGCCTGGCTATATTAGCATGCAAGTTTAATCCACTAAAGGGCCTGATTTCTGCCTCAATCTTTCTCATGTTCAGTGCCAGGTGATCGAGATCGAAATAGGATGAAGCTCGATAACGTTCGTTTTCATTCTGTAGGGATGTGTAAGAGAAATCGAGACTTTTTTCCCTGACTAACATATCGATTTGTCTGTCACTTAACATGTTTAATATTAAGAGAGTATACTGGTCAAAAGTGAAATCGGGGCCACGTTCCCACGGTTTTTTCACGCCATGAATTCGGTACCATATTTTACCGTCGCAACCATGTCCGCCAAAATCAATATCAGATGCAGAGAGCGTAGACATTTGATTCAGGAATGACTCAACATATTTTCTAAGTTCTAATCGCGTTTCCGGTTTCATGGATGGAAGTTTGCCGGCCATAAATTCGGAACGGTCGGGTCCGGCAAGCTGTGCCGGTATCTCCTGAAGATATCGGTCCAGAATCGATTTAATATGATCTATAGAGGTTTCCATTAATAATCTTCTAGCGTGATTGCAATGACCTCATCAAAAGAGGTGAGTCCGTTTATCATTCTGAGTCTGCCCGAAGCTCTGAGTGTAAGCATACCATTTTTGATCGCGTAATCTCTAAGCATGGCTTCATCAATCACCCCGCCGGCGTCAAAAATCATTTTTCGAATATCATTATCAAAATAGAGTGCTTCAAAAATCCCTACTCTCCCGCGATACCCATTATTGCAGGCATCACAACCGACAGGTTCATAGAATGTGTGATTGTCAATTTCAGTTTCTGTAAAACCAAGATTTATGAAAGCGTCCCGGCTTAAGTTTTGAACAGGCCGTTTACACTTATCACATAATTTTCGAATTAAACGCTGAGCCATCACCAGATTAATGGCATTGGCAATCAAAAAAGGTTCCACACCCATTTTAAAAAGCCGGGAAACGGCACTGGGGGCATCATTGGTATGGAGTGTTGAGAAGGTGAGGTGACCGGTATTCGCCATTTTAATGGCAATTTCGGCTGTTTTGAGGTCCCTGATCTCACCGACAAGCACAATATCCGGATCATGCCGAAGGATTCCCCTCATCGCCTGATCAAACGTCATATTTTCGGAAATTTTTAGCTGTCTGGCCCCCCGGATCAGATACTCTACCGGTTCTTCAATGGTCAATACATTTACTTCAGGACTCATCACACTGTGAAGTGCAGCAACCAATGTGGTTGATTTACCGGATCCGGTAGGGCCGGTTATAATGACAATTCCGGAAGGTTTATTGATCGCTTTTGTGAAATCTTCCCGAGCTTTCTCCTGTAAACCCAGTTTTCCGAGGTCAGTGATCACTTTCCGATCATCCAATACCCGAATAACAATGGATTCTAATTTTCTTTCAAATTCTTCACCTACCATCGGCATGATCGATACACGATAACGGATATTGGTACCATCAATTTGTCGTTGAATAAAGCCATCCTGTGAGGAGTCTCTTTCAAATCGATCCACATTAAGGGTTTTATCTTTCACAACAGCCGCCAGAGCTTCGGGTTTTACATTGGGTTGTGAGTGCCACACTTTGAGTCTGCCATCCAGTCTGAAGAGAATATCGGTAACATTATTTTTCCCCGGAATAATGTGAACATCACTGGCCCCTTTCCGAACGGCTTCCATTAACATTCCCTCTATTAGGGAATTGAGCATACTTTTGTTGATCTCTGAATCGAGCTCTTCTTCATCTAACTCATTTGGATCTTCGATTTCAGGTTCCTCAAAATCGATTTCATCCAGTACCTTCAGATATTCATTTTTCTGCTTGTAGACACTTTGAATAATTTTCTCTACGGTTTCAAGCTTGCAGTACGCCAGTTCATACATCTTATAAGGAAGATCAGCGGCCAGCTTAGAAATCTTCGGATCTGTAGGATCTGAACATGCGAGGATGATTAACTCTTTATCTGCTTTAAATGGTACAGCACTTCTGTAGATCATATCCTCAACAATACTCTCATCCAGACTTTCGAGAATTTCACGAATGGATTCAATTAATTTGAGTGAGGGTGAACCACTGATTGCGAGTTCTCTGAAAGCATAGATACCGGTGATTATCTGCATCACCTTATGGCGATCGGCACCCAGCTCTTTTATAAGGATATTACTGAAACTTCGTTTATCGTGATCCGGCTCATTTTCATGAATAGAAATCGCGGTCTGAAGTTCATTTGAAGAGATCACACCTTTGCGCACCAATTTTTCACCCAAACGATTGAGCCTGTCGCTTTGGTAGATATTATTCTTGTCTGCAGATTTGATCGCTGAATTCATGTTTTGATCATTCTTGTAACAGTTTAATAACGTTCAAAATCGGTAGATTCAGAATATTAATAATTTGGTTGAATCATTGCACCTTCAGATGAAACTATAGTAATAAATATAAGGGCTAAAAATATGAATAGATTTACTACAAGGTTTATGGTGCCAATAGCGGATTCCAGTTTGTAGGTTGTCTGTTTTTCGTAATAATCAGCAAGTTGACCCGCATTCTCTTTTAGTGATCCTGACTCTGCCCCTAATCGAAACCGGCTCAAGGCACTTTTTGGGAAAACTTTAGAAGCTTCCAAGGCCTGAATCAGGCCTTGTCCGTCATCTAACATTAATTTGATAGATACGTTTTTTATTTGATATTCTATATAGCTGTTTCTACACGCTTCTGCGGCAATTCGAATGACCTCAACATTCCTTCCCGATCCGCTATAAAGGGTGTTAAAAACACGAGCAAAGATCTCGATACTGATCTTATGCATCAGATCGCCCATTATGGGCATATTGATTAAAAATTTATCCAGTATACGCCGTCCTTTAGTATTTTTCCACATCGTGATCAAAACGGTTAATGGAATAGCAAAAAAGAGTAGAATCAATACCCAATTGGCTTGCAGCCAGTAACTGACTTCAAGTGTCTGAGCGGTCATAGGTGGCAGCATAATATCATACTCCAGAAACATCTCTGCCATTTTTGGGAAGATATACCCCACAAAAAAGAGTAATACACCGACCACGGCTATGACGGTTACCATGGGCATCATCAGAGAGCGTCTCAGATTTTTCTTAAAATCTGCATCCCTTTCAATAAATTTTGCCGTGCTTTCAAAAACACTTGCCATATTTCCGCTGGTAGAAGCTACTCCCAGCATGTAGGATGCAAATTGACCAAATATATGCTCATGTTTGCCATACACATCTGTACTCTCCTTACCATCCCGAAGATCTTTCTGAATGGTTCTGATGACCGACTTCATCGTTTTGTGAGAGGTGTCTTCGTAAAGAAGGGTCAAGATTTGATCAAAAGGCAGTTTTTGGCGCAATAGATCTGCAGATAAACGGATAAATGTAACGATTTCATCACCGGGAACGGAGCCCTTTAGGTCGAACCATTTGCGCCTCACGTAGTCGACCTTATAGCCCATTTTTTTTAAGGCTCTTTCAACTTCCTCCGGTTTGTAAGCCAGTTGTTCACCATCAACTGCGGATTGCCCCTCTTTTCTGACTCTGTAGAGATAGGTTTTTTTCTCATCTATAGCTTGTACCTTTAGCGAGCGGGCCAAAGCGGCACGTTGAACTCTTTTCTTGGCATCTGATTTGGAGGGAGCTTCAAACTCTCTTTGAATGAGTTTTCCCTGCGTTGTCTTTGCCTGAAATCTGAAAAGTGGCATAGAGAGACCTGGTTAATTAGTCACGAGTAGAAACAGTATAGTAAAATTTTAAAGTAGGTGGTGATTAAACTCCGTTCAAAGATAATAATTCATTGCGCAGCAAAGTACTAATATGAAAAAAACAGGGCCGAAGCCCTGTTTTTTACTTATTTAGTAATGAGTAGTGAGTATGATCACTGATTATTAAACAGCAGCAGGTGCAGTCCATGCGATTTCCCATACACCATCAACTCTTGAAACCGTGCCGATAATATTCTCAGTATCACTGGCTGGATCTCCGATAATTGCAATCGATGCAGCACCTACTGCTCCGAGTGAGTAGACTCCATTTTCATTTGTCACTGTACTTCCATCGGCTGCTACCTCTCCCGGAATATTAAGTCGGGGAAGAATTGGTGTTGTAATAGTTGTGAAATCTTGCCCTGCACCATCCATCATAGCCGGCCTGGTCCAGATAGCCTGTGCTTGAGCAGCAGCTGCCAAGATATCCTGACGTACAGCATCACGGTTTGCTTCTTCGGCAGCTGTGCCGAATACGTTAAATGCAACGAGCGTTGCAATACCCACCAATATGGTTACCAGTATTACGAGTAGTAGTTGTTGTTGACCCATTTTATATCACCTTATTTATGTTGATTAATTGTATTGGATAGAAGTCCATTCATTTATTGTTCAAAAAGTTTTCATTGTGAGTGCCTCTTCGATAGATAACAACTCTACAAATCAAATTCTACAAAACACATACTATTAAAATAAATTAATACTTACAATATAAACATTAAAAATAATTAATAATAGATCAAAATTTCTTTTGCCAGCTTCGCAGAACATTCAGAACAGTGATGTTTACTGATTCATCAATTGCATGCGTAATCAATAACAAATAAAAGAACGATACTGCGTTGTTTGACTATAGGATGCAAATATTTTGAAATTGTTACAAACTAATTAGCCAATTCATTTATGTTTCAGTCAATTCATCTATTCAAATAGTTATACGATAAATGGTTGCGAATGGATTGTACAAGGTAGATTAATCTGTATAATTAGGTTAAAGATCAATAAAAAGCGATAAACATTTGAATCAGATAGTCGTATTTTCAAGGGAATCTTTGAATAAAAATTTATATGACTGAACGGAATAAAGAAATACAGAGTAACATCAGAAAAACGACGCTTGATAGTGGATTAAACGTTGTAAGTGAAAAAATTGAGAGTGTTAAAAGTGTTTCCGTTGGCATCTGGGTAAAAACAGGAAGCCGAAATGAAACGGAAAAACAAGCCGGTATTACACACTTTTTGGAGCATATGCTCTTTAAAGGGACAAAAAAAAGGACCGCTTTTGATATCGCACAGAGTATGGAATCGGTTGGCGGTTATCTAAACGCATTCACATCCACGGAGTATACCTGTTATTATGCCCGGTGCCTGGACAGCCAGGTTGACAATGCAATTGAGGTTCTGAGTGATATGATCAAAAACTCTCAATTTCCGGAGGAGGAACTGGAAAAGGAAAAAAAAGTGGTCCTTGAAGAGATGAAGATGTATAAGGATAGTCCGGATGATGTCGTTTTTGAAGAGTTTAGCAGCCAGGTTTTTAAAGATCACCCGATCGGAAGGCCCATCATCGGATATGAAGAGACCGTCAAATCATTTAGCAGGCAGGATCTATTTGATTATGTGAAGGAGCGATATCAACCGGATAATTTACTGGTTGCCGTTGCGGGTCATGCCGACCACGATGAAATTCTCGAACGAGTTCAAAAACTTCTGAATTTCAAACAGAATGGGAATACTATCCATACAGACCAACCCCTGAGCCCCTATAATGTTACAAACCAAACGGTCTCAAAACCGATCGAGCAAACTCATATGATCATGGGCCGTCGTGCACTCAATTTTGAGCACCCGGATAAATATCTGCTTCTATTAGCAAATACAGTATTAGGCGGAGGTATGAGTTCAAGGCTTCATCAAAATGTGAGAGAGAAGTATGGCTACTGTTATAGCATCAGCCCTTTTAATCAATCTTATATCGACACGGGTCTGTTCGGAATCTATACAGGAACGGATATTGGATATGTGGATCATGTTAGAGAACTGATCAATGTTGAGTTACTGCGCATGAAAAATGAAAAAGTAGGGGATAAAGAGCTCAGTGAAGCGAAAGCTCAACTGAAAGGGAAACTGTTACTTTCACAGGAGAATACCAGTAATCGGATGACCCGTTTGGCTAAAAGTGAACTCTATTTTAATCGGTTTGTCACACTGGATGAACTGGTGGAAAATATTGATGCCGTTACATCAGAGGATCTATTGAGATTTTCTGATGAATTTTTTGACCCAACTCAATTTTCGGAAACACTTCTGATTCCGGATACGAAATAACGTTTCATTCCCGGATTAAAAGAGAAAGAAAAAAACAGAACACATTTTTATGATTTATATCAACCAATTATCTGATCATCAAGACAACATCGTGACCCTTAAGGGGTGGATTTATAACATTCGTAACAGCAAAGCGATCCATTTTCTGGAATTGAGAGACGGTTCAGGCCTCTGTCAATGTATTGTCTCGGCTGATGAAGTGTCTGAAGATATATTTGAAGCCGCCGGTACACTGAAACAGGAGAGCTCACTGGAAATAAGCGGTAAAGTAGTGAAAGATGATCGAAGTATTGGGGGATATGAGCTGCATGTAACCGATCTTCGGATAATCCAGATTGCAGAGAACTATCCGATTACGCCCAAAGATCATGGTGTAGAATTTTTAATGGAGAACAGGCATTTATGGCTGCGAAGTCAGCGACAGTGGGCCGCTATGCAGGTGCGTAATACAATTCAATATGCTATTCATACTTTTTTCCAGAATGAGGGTTTTGTTCAAATGGATGCCCCTATTTTTACAGGCAACGCAGCAGAGGGAACAACAAATCTTTTTGAGACCGACTATTTTGATGAGAAAGCATACCTGACGCAAAGTGGTCAGCTCTACGGTGAAGCAATGGCCATGGCGCATGGCAAAATCTACACATTCGGCCCCACATTCAGGGCTGAAAAAAGTAAAACTCGTAGACATCTGACCGAATTCTGGATGATTGAGCCTGAGATGGCATTTTATGATCTGGATATGAATATGGCACTGGCGGAAAAGATGCTCAAATATATCGTGAAAACCGTTCTTCAAGAGAAAAAAAGCGAATTGGAGATTTTGGAAAGGGATACAACATTTTTAGAAAAGGCGGTAACTGAACCCTTTGTTCGTATCTCATATACAGAAGCTGTGGAACAGTTGAAGAGTGATAAAACAGCGGCAATGCTTCAAAAAATGGAGGAAGAACGCCGGGATGAGCTCAAAAATATTCAAAATGAGCTGGAAGAGATTAAAAAAGAGCACGGTTCTGCCAAAAAATGGCGTAAAAATCAGATCGATCAGAGAACTAAAGAGATCCATGGCAGGGTGGATCAAATTGAAGAGGATCTGAGAAATATACCGGTTTGGATGAAATCAGCGAAGAATTTTGAGTGGGGCAATGACTTTGGCGGAAGTGATGAGACAATCCTTACGATGCAGTTTGATACCCCGGTGATGATTCACCGATACCCGGCTGAAGTGAAGGCGTTCTATATGAAACGAGATCCAGAAAATAGGTCGCTCGCCCTGGCAGTGGATGTACTGGCTCCGGAAGGATATGGCGAAATTATCGGGGGCAGCCAGAGGGAAGATGACCTGAATGAACTGAATCAAAGAATAGCTGAACATGATCTACCGGAAGATCTGTTTAGCTGGTTTCTGGACTTAAGGAGATTTGGTTCGGTTCCTCACTCCGGATATGGATTGGGATTGGAGCGTACGGTTGCGTGGATATGCGGACTCTCTCATGTGCGTGAGACAATTCCATTTCCAAGAATGCTTGGAAGGCTTCGTCCTTAGTTAAATAGAATTTCGAATTTTAACACACCCGTCAGTTCGAGCGCACATTGAGACTATCATCAGGTTAAAGACTAGTGTTAGTCGAAATGGTAGTCGAGAACTCGCTTTTCCAACGGAGTTCTCGACTACCGCCTCGGGCTGTACTTTTCTTAAACAGGGGAAGAGGCTCGGCGTGCGCTCGAACTGACGGGTGTTCTTTTACCTTCGTCTTGCGCCTTGGAATGGAATAGTGGTATCTTTAATAAATTAATTGAAAATCAAAAACTCGTAAATAAATAAAGAATTAACATGGCAGTAGAAAGAACATTAACCATTTTAAAGCCCGATTGTGTCAAGAAGAACCTCATTGGCGAGGTCACAAAACGAATTCAAGAGGCCGGGTTTAAAGTTTTAGCAATGAAAATGACACGTCTTACAAAAGAGACCGCAGGCGGTTTTTATGACGTTCACCGTGAGAGGCCCTTTTTTGGAGAGCTGACAGATTTTATGAGCAGCGGTGCTTGTGTTCCTATGATCCTGGAAAAGGAGAATGCCATTGCTGATTTTCGGTTACTGATTGGTGCAACCAACCCTGCTGAAGCAGATAAAGGAACTATCAGAGCAGATTTTGCAGATAGTTTGGGCGAAAATATCGTGCATGGATCAGATTCTGTCGAAAATGGAAAAATTGAAGCAGCCTACTTTTTTGCTGAATCAGAAGTGGTAGCTAACCGCTCTTAAACTCTTCGATTCTGAAATAATTACAGAAAAAAAGGGTCGATAGTACGGGGTGTTCAGTGTGTCAGATAAATCAATTATAAATTGAATATGATTAAACTTATTATCCATTTGCCGATCCTACTCTCCATTTTTATCTTCAGCTCCTGCGATCAAAATAGTGATCCGGAACCTGAAAAAACCGAAGTCACCATCGGTGCGGAACTCTTTATTGAAGAGCACTTGGACGACTTTGAAGGGATGCGGATCGGTTTAGTCATGAATCCCACGGCACGTATAGGTGAAGTGCATATGCTGGATACACTGCTTGCATTGGATGTGAATGTGCGTGCACTTTTTGCGCCGGAGCATGGATTCCGTGGAGAGGCCGGCGCAGGAGAGCGTATTGAGGATGGAGTGGATCAGTCATCAGGTCTGCCCGTATTTTCGCTCTATGGAAACACAAGAAAACCAACTCCTGAAATGCTGGAGAGTGTGGATGTCCTGATTTTTGATATGCAGGATGTAGGGGCCCGTTTTTATACCTACATCGCAACATTGGGACTTGTGATTGAAGCCGCAGCCGAAGCCGGAGTGCCGGTTTGGATATTGGATCGTCCCAACCCCGCGGGGGGAAATTATGTAAACGGTTGGATACTTGAAGAGGAGTTCAAATCCTTTGTTGGGCCATACCCCATACCCAATGCTCATGGATTAACCATGGGAGAACTTGCCCTCATGATGGTTGGAGAAAAGTGGATTCCGATGGAGAATGAACCGGAACTCCATGTGGTAAAAATGGAAGGATGGGAGAGAGAGATGATCTGGCCCGATACTGGTCTGAACTGGGTGCCGCCATCGCCTAATCTGCCCACTTTTGAACACGCATTTCTCTATTTGGGGACGGTCTATTTTGAAGGAACTACGCTATCTGAAGGACGTGGAACTCCGGATCCGTTTTTAGCACTGGGCGACCCAACCACACAACTTAGCCCTGATGAGATGTTAAAATTACAGAATCTCACTCCAGGATTGAGTGTGGATAGCACGTCATTTACCCCTGAATCGCTTCCGGGTGTCGCTCCAAATCCGAAACATTTGGGAGTTGAATCCTATGGTGTTAAACTGGATGCAGTGAACTATGATTTTGATCCGATAAGGGTTGGTTTAGAGATATTCACGACGATCCTGAATTCCACTTCAGATTATCAACTTCGCTCTTTTTTATATCGTCTCGCCGGGACAAGAGATATAAACAGGCTCATCGAGGGGGAAGTTTCTGCATCAGAAATTGATTTTCAGAACGAGGAATTTTTAGAACAGCGTAAGCCCTATCTGCTTTATTGAGTGTTTAGTGTTTAGTGTTTAGTGTTTAGTGTTTAGTGTTTAGTTTTGAGTTTTGAGTTTTGAGTTTTGAGTTTTGAGTGTTTAGTTTTGAGTTTTGAGTGTTTAGTTTTGAGTTTTGAGTGTTTAGTTTTGAGTGTTTAGTTTTGAGTGTTTAGTTTTGAGTTTTGAGTGTTTAGTGTTTAGTGTTTAGTGTTTAGTTTTGAGTTTTGAGTGGTGAATTTTAGCCTGCTCCAATACTTTGGAGAGTTTAGGAAATTGTTGGAAAGGCAGAAGGCAGAAGGCAGAAGGCAGAAGGGAGAAGGGAGAAGGGAGTTTGGATCGGAAGTGGGGCGTCAGGTCTCGGGAGTCAGCTTACTTTCTGTTTTTGCCACTCATAACAAACCAATGCAGCTGTAACGGATGCGTTGAGTGATTCAACACTGTTTTGCATCGGAATGGTTAAAAGAAAGTCACAGTGTTCACCTGTTTTTTTTCTCATTCCTCGACCTTCATTCCCAATCACAAATGCCATAGGCACATCAAATTTCTGTTCCCAAAGGAGAGATTCACCATTCAGATCGAGTCCGGCCACCCAAAATTTATGCTCTTTCAGTGATAAAATGGCTTGATTCAGATTCACCGCTCTGATAATCGGAATTTTACCGACAGTTCCTGCACTGGTTTTAAATACAGCCGCATTGACGGGTGCCTGACGATGTTTGGAAACGATCACCGCTGTGATGCCGGTGGCAGCTGCTGTTCTTAAAATCGCACCAAAGTTGTGGGGATCCTCAATTTCATCCAGAAGCAGGACTGCCATGTCATTTGTTGGTTGTAGCTGTTCCAGCCAATCCTCAAACTCAATGTACGCTGCCATGCTAACAGCGGCCACAATCCCTTGGTCGTTCACTCCACCGACTAAATCGTACAGTTTAGATCCGGGCACGTCTGTAACAGGGATCCGGTTCTGAGAAGCAAGATTAAGAAGATCTGAGATGTTATGCATCTGAATTCCCTTGCGAAGGTAGATCTTTTCAACCTGTTCCGGTGTCGATTTTAAGAATTCTTCGACCGGTTTTCGTCCGTATATAAACTGATTTTCTGTTTCCAAGTATCTGATTTTCTAATTCAAGAACTGATTCACTAAATTTATGGAAACAAGAGGTCAGTTTCCTTAATCTGTTTAAAAAGTAAAAATAGGTCATTAGGCATCAAAAAGAGAGAGAATCCGGTTAGTAATCTGAGTTTGATTGATAATAAAAAAGGTGTAAACTGCTCAATGGGTGTATGGAACCTCATTAAAGACGGCCATACATCAGATCCTCTGTTCAATGAGAAAAAAGATTTACTAAAAAAAGCAGAAACAAGTCGATTTTCAAGACTCTATCCTGCGATTTTATAATCTTTTTTTAAGAGTTTTGATATTAGGTTTGAATGGCAAGCATTTGCCTGCTATTTTCCACTTTCCGAAACGAACTTCTTTTCATACATGGCAACCAAATATATTTTTGTCACAGGTGGTGTGGCGTCTTCTTTAGGTAAAGGTATTATTTGCGCATCTTTAGGGCGTCTCTTGATATCCAGGGGTTTAAGGGTAACCGTTCAAAAATTGGACCCCTATATCAATGTTGACCCCGGCACAATGAACCCTTATGAACATGGGGAGGTCTATGTTACAGATGATGGTGCTGAAACAGATCTTGATTTAGGGCACTATGAAAGGTTCCTGGGAATCAAAACTTCACAGCAGAATAATGTCACGACCGGCAGAATTTATTATGATGTGATTAAAAAAGAGCGTCAAGGTGTATATCTCGGGAAAACGGTCCAGGTGATTCCGCACATTACAGATGAAATTAAATCACATGTTCTCTCTTTAGGCTCATCTGAAAACTACGATGTTGTGATTACAGAGATTGGGGGCACTGTAGGTGATATTGAAAGTTTGCCTTACATCGAAGCGATGAGGCAGCTGAGGTATGACGTTGGAAGAAAAAATACACTTTCCATCCACCTGACATTGGTTCCCTATTTAGCTGCCGCCGGCGAGTTAAAAACCAAACCGACACAACACTCCGTTAAAACGCTCTCAGAGAGTGGGTTAAGTCCGGATATATTGGTTTGCCGATCTGAATATCCGATTGATACAAGTCTGCGCAGAAAAATTGCTCAGTTCTGTAACGTGGAAATAGAAGATGTGATCGCATCACTGGATGCTGAAAGTATTTATGAAGTCCCCTTGCTGATGCTTGAAGAGGGGCTCGATAAAAGGGTAATTGAGAAGTTGAATCTACCCGCAAAAAATGCAGATCTCACCAAGTGGAAAAATTTTGTCGACAAAATAAAATTCCCGACTCATGTTACCGAAATCGCACTTGTAGGGAAATATGTTGAACATCATGATGCGTATAAATCGATTGTTGAAGCACTGATTCATGGGGGTACCATGAATGATACCAAAGTAAATATATCCTGGATTCAGTCGGAAGATTTGACAGAAGAGAATGTAGGTGAGATGTTGGGATCGGTCACCGGTATTTTGGTTGCACCAGGGTTTGGGGATAGGGGTATTGACGGAAAATTGGAAGCAGTAAAATATGCCCGCGAAAATGAGATCCCATTTTTCGGGATCTGTCTGGGTATGCAGTGTGCAGTCATTGAATTTGCCAGAAATTGTGCATCGATGAAAAATGCACATAGTACAGAGTTTGACGATTCTACGGACTTTCCGGTGATCGATTTTATGCCGGATCAGAGAGAGATCACTGAAAAAGGGGGTACCATGAGGTTGGGTACCTATCATTGTGAATTGGTAGAGGATACCAACTCGATGAGAGCCTATGGGAAGAAGAAAATTGAAGAGAGACATCGTCATCGTTTTGAAGTCAACAATGCCCTACGAGACAATTTGGTAAAATGCGGACTCAAGATTGCCGGAATCAACCCGGAACGAGATCTGGTTGAAATTATTGAAATTGAGTCTCATCCATGGTTCGTTGGTGTGCAGTTTCATCCGGAGCTAAAGAGTACAGTAGGAGAACCTCATCCTCTGTTCACTGCTTTTGTAAAGGCTTCACTAAATCTCAAGAGAAATATGAAGGGAAATGAAAATGTTGTTGAACATAAACAACCGGTCTAGGTAGAATTGAAATCGTCACAATTTTCAGATAGAGTCAGAGTCAGAGCTTGTGCAGTTATCGCTGTCAACTCAAGCCTGTTGCTCATCAAGCAGACGGTTCCCACCAGGGATTTACCGATTTGGATTCCGCCCGGCGGTGGTGTACTGGTGGGGGAAACACTGGAAACAGCACTTACCCGTGAAGTATTGGAGGAAACTGGATTGAAGGTTCTGCCAGAACAGTTACTTTGGATACATGAATTTCTTGAAACACCTTACCACGCCATTGAATTTTATTTTGAGTGTTCCATAGTTGGTGGTATGCTGAAATTAGGCAAAGACCCAGAGCTCCCTAAAGATGAACAAGTTTTGCATGAGGTACGATTTGTTTCATCAGATGAAATCTTAACTCTTCCGGTTTTTCCTGAATTTTTAAAGAAAATATTTGATAAGAAGGATCCTCTGTCCGGCAAAATAGAGAGAATTATTAGTTATTAGGGATGATTTTATCTTATTTTTTGTATTGAAATCAAATTAGACTTTATTCGCAATTTTTTTACTTCACACCACATCCATTCAGATATGAAAAAAAACGTACTGCTTGTTTTTATCGGTATTCTTTTAGCATTTTCCTCTTGTCAAAGTGAAGAGAATACAGGCCTTATTTACACCAATATTAATGGATATACACTTCAGGCAAATGGTGAATTGCTGCAATTTGAAGCGCTTGCCATTGAAGATGGAAAAGTGATTGAAGCCGGTTCAGAAATGGACCTACTGAATCAATACTCCAATTTTGAAATCATTGATGGTGGCGGGAAAACTGTGCTTCCGGGGTTGATAGATGCACATGCGCATGTGATGGGATTAGGGGTTCGTGAACTGGATCTGGATATAACCGGTGTAAGATCGTTAGAAGACGCTCTGGCTATGTTAGAACAATATGCAGAAGAGAATCCGGATCGCGAGTGGATCATGGGCCGTGGTTGGAATCAAGTATTATGGGAGTCGAATGAATTTCCAACTGCCAGTGATATCGATGCGATTGTATCTGACAGACCCGTTTTTTTAACTCGTGTTGATGGTCATGCAGCATGGGTAAACAGCCGTGCACTCGAATTGGCGGGTGTTGACAGGGATACACCCAACGTGCAAGGGGGTTCCATTTTAAAAGATGATGAGGGGGAACCTACCGGAATTTTGATAGATCGCTCCATGGGATCCGTTGGGCAACTCATTCCTGAAAAAACGGATGACGATTACGATCTGGCTCTGGAACTGGCTTTGAATGAAATGGCAAAACTTGGAATTACATCAGTTCATGATGCCAGAACGGACAATTATGAGTGGGAGTTGTATAAGCGATTTGCTGATGAGGGACGATTAAAGACCCGGATTTATGCGATGATCTCAGGGACGGGAGATATTTTTGATCAAATGGCGGCAGAAGGTCCGATTAACAGTTATGCTGATGATCTTTTGGCACTTCGGAGTGTGAAAATTTCAGCTGATGGGGCGCTGGGCAGCCGGGGTGCAGCCCTTTTAGAAGATTATCACGATGATCCCGGAAACCGGGGATTGCTGTTTTTTGATCAGGATCAGATCAACACAATGTTACTAAAAGGGGCGTCGGCGGGATTCCAAATGAACATTCACGCCATTGGTGATGCAGCCAACAGGCAACTTCTGGACGGGTTCCAATATATCAATAATGAACTTGGTGAGCAGGAAGCGTTGCGGCATCGCATTGAACATGCTCAAATTGTAGCTGTAGAGGATATTCCCAGATTTGTTGACCTGAATTTAATCGCATCCATGCAGCAGACACACGCAACCAGTGATATGAATATGGCTGAAGACAGAGTAGGGCCGGATCGTATAAAAGGTGCATATGCGTGGCAGTCTTTCCTGAATCAAGGTACTGTGGTTGCCGGGGGATCTGATTTTCCGGTCGAACATGTAAACCCGTTTTATGGATTATATTCTGCAGTTACCCGGCAAGATCATGAAGGTATGCCCCCCGGTGGCTGGTATAGTGAACATCGGATGAGCAGAGTTGAAGCTTTGCGGTCTTTTACACTGGATGCAGCCTATGCTGCACACCAGGAGAATCAATTAGGAACGCTCGAGCCGGGAAAATGGGCAGATTTTATCGTTATAGACCGAGATTTTTTCACGGTGGATGCATCTGAAATCTGGCAAACAGAAGTCCATCAAACCTGGGTAGCCGGAAAAAAAGTATTTGATATAAATCAATGAGGATTCGATTAGAGCAGCTTAATCCAACGATTGGGGATATTAAAGGGAATCGAGAAATTATTATAGATGCTCTCAGACGTGCTGAATCAGATCAAATAGAGCTACTGATTATTCCCGAAATGGTGACAACCGGATATCCGCCACTCGATCTTCTGGAAAGTGACTATTTCCGACAATGCTGTTATGAATCCAATGATCTCATCATCCGTGAAACCGGGTTAACAGCACTTCTTTTTGGGACCGTTACGGCAAATGAGAAAAAAACAGGAAGAAAATTATACAATACAGCGATTTTGGCATCCGGTGGGGAAAAGATCGGGTTTGCACATAAGACACTCCTTCCAACGTATGATATTTTTGACGATTTGCGATACTTTGAACCCAATACATCGATTAATTGTATCGAATTCAAAGGAGTGAAATTGGGCGTGACGATCTGCGAAGATATATGGTACAATGAAAACGAAATTCAATATCATACCTATGATGTAGATCCGGCAGAAGTTTTAAAAGATAAGGGTGCAGATCTGATCATCAATGTATCGGCATCACCATACACTACCTCAAAACATGAGAATCGGATGGGGATGCTTCAAAATCATGCCCGAAAACTGAAATTACCGGTACTCTACAGTAATCAGGTCGGTTCACATACAGAGGTTATTTTTGACGGTGATACCGTGGCCATTTCATCCAAAGCAGAAGTGATTGCGACAACCCAGCCATTTCAATCGTCGCACACAGATATTATGTGGGATGAAAAAATCGGTGATATTACATCTCTAGATAAAGAATTAACGTTTGAATACCCTCAAAATAGATCTGAGAGACAATATAAGGCCATTTGTCATGGGTTGAAGGAGTATTTCATGAAGTCGGGACTTGAGCCCAATGTTGTTCTGGGGTTGAGTGGTGGGATTGACTCGGCACTGGTCTGTGCATTGGCAGTCGAAGCGTTGGGCGCAGATCGGGTAACGGCAATTACCATGCCCTCCACATTTTCAAGTGAAGGGAGCGTTACAGACTCTGAAAGACTGGCAAAAAATCTGGGTGTTACACTTATAAAGATTCCTATTAAACCTCTCTATGATACTTTCGGGGAGTCACTGAAACCCATTTTTAAAGATAGCCCATTCGGTGTTGCCGAGGAGAATCTACAAAGTCGAATCAGAGGCACAGTTTTGATGGCACATGCAAATAAACACGGCCATTTTTTACTGGCTACAGGAAATAAATCAGAATATGCGGTGGGTTATGCGACGCTTTATGGTGATATGAATGGTGCACTCGCTATCATTGGAGATCTCTACAAACATGAAGTATATGCAATGGCTAAATGGTTGAATGCGTCTCATTTTGGATTAGAGATGATTCCGGATGCTATCATTCAAAAAGAGCCAAGTGCAGAATTAAGGCCGGATCAAAAGGATTCTGATTCACTGCCGGATTATAGTGTGTTGGATGATATTCTTTATCGTTATATTGAACTGCAGGAGAATGCAAAAAAAATCATCGAAGACGGATTTGAACAGGATATCGTTTACCAAATAGTACGTTTGGTAGATCGAAATGAATTTAAAAGATATCAGGCAGCACCTATATTAAAATTGAGTTCTAAATCGTTTGGTATTGGCAGAAGGTGGCCATTGGTCCAGAATTGGACCGGTAATGATGAACATCTTTAACTTATATCACCGATTTAACTGAATTTGACAAAACAAGGCAAAATTTATTAGTATTCTCAGATTCATCATAATTTACATTCAATCATCATAATTTACCTCTACAGATGAAACAACTACTACTATTACTCAGCCTTTCACTTGTTGCATCAATTGGCATAGCTCAAGAAAGTCAAAATGAAACAACAGAAGTTGAGTTACAGGTAAAATTGCTTCCATATTCCAATCCATTAACGGATGTGAGCGAAGAACCGGAAGTTGGAATTGAGAACAGAGTGCAAACAGAGTTAGATGTTGAACTGCTCAGAAAAATTTCGAATGTTTACAAACGACATGTACTGGCGATAGATGCACAGGTACAGGGAGATCTTGTCCAAGCTGAAAGTTATATCAATGAGTCATTTGCAGCCATACAATCGTTATTGGATGATTATCCGGAAATTCAGAATAATAGACGATTTACGGAATTGTATAGATCTGTCATCGCTGAACACAGTGAGTTTTATGGAATAACGGAGACCCGGAGTGAAACGGAAGGAGATATTTTTGAGATCAGATCAGAACTTTTTTCAGAGAGTGATGATTGGATTGCAGAGGGGTATGCACTGCCAGAAAATTTGACCATCAACCAAACACAAGTACCGCTTATTCAGAATCAGCATGTAAACCGGCACTTAATGTATTATACCGTTCGCAGACCGGATGTGATGGAAAGATGGCTGGAGAGATCGGAATATTATTTTCCAATGATGAAAGAAATTTTTGAGGAAGAGGGTGTGCCATCTGAGCTTATACATCTTTCGATGGTTGAAAGCGGGCTGGTTCCAACCGCCCGTAGCTGGGCATCTGCAGTGGGTTTGTGGCAGTTTATCAGAGCAACAGGAGCATTTTATGGATTGGAAGTGAATTGGTGGGTTGACGAACGACGCGATCCTATGAAATCGACCAGGGCGGCGGCCCAACACCTTCGGGATCTATATGAAATTTGGGGAGATTGGCATCTTTCACTGGCCAATTACAATTTAAGTCCAAGAGGCTTGAGAAGAGCGATCAATGCTGCCGGTGGAGTTCAGGATTATTGGGTTGCTTATCCTTACCTGCCCAGAGAGACAAGAGGTTATGTTCCTGGATATATTGCAGCAACTATGATTGCGATGAATCCTGAAGAGTTTGGCTTCGATAGAAATTACGGTATGGATGAATACAGTTTCGATACAGTTGAAGTAGTAGGTTTGATGCCACTGGAAGACCTGGCAATTGCTGCGGGGATTACTTTGGATGAGTTAAAAGGGTTAAATCCGGAACTGCTCAGATGGGCAACACCTCCGGGTGATGGTTATTTGCTTAAAATTCCTAATGGAACCTCAAATGAATTTTTAGCTGCATATCAGGAGATACCTAAAGAGAATCGTGCTCAGCAGATAGCAATGCATACTGTAAATAGAGGAGAATCATTAGGATTCATAGCTCAACGATATGGCACAACGGTACGAGCTCTTTATGAATCCAATGAGGGTCTCAGCAATATGATCCATCCGGGACAGACGATTGTTGTACCGGTTGCTGCAGGATCAACTGGAACCGTAGCTGCAGAGAGGCCATCCAATCAAACAACAAGATCAACACCCGCTGCTACCCAACAGAGAACTCAGGTTCAGGCTCCTGCAAATACAACTGCAGTTACTTACACTGTAAAAAGCGGTGATACGATGGGACACATTGCAGAGTGGTATGATGTTCGGGCATGGCAGATCCGACAGTGGAATAGTACCAACAACACAATCAGGGTAGGACAACGCTTTTCTGTTCATGTACCCCAGGAGAGACAAGAATATTACAACCAGGTTGATAATCTTACATTTGCCCAAAAGCAGGAAATAGAACGAAGACAGAGATCCGGGGAGAGCATTTATAGTCTGAGATTTGATGGTTCAAGTCCGAGCAGCGGGGATGTAATAACCTATACAGTTCGTAGAAATGATACACTGGGCGGAATTGCCAATCGACATGGCGTATCTGTGGCTGAAATTCAAAATGAAAATAATCTGAACGGAACTCGGATTTTTGCCGGTCAATCATTGAAGATCAGAAGGCGATAAAAAAACCTATGAAACGAGCCGGTATTTTAACGGTTACAGCACTACTGATCATCATATCCTTGAGTTCAGTCGCTTTTGTTCAGAATAGTGATCTGTTCTTTCAGATAAAAAAGCAGCTTACCATCTATAGTGACGTCTTCAGAGAGGTCGCTACTCAATATGTTGATGAAATAGAGCCTCAGACTCTTATAAACAGCAGTATCCGGGCAATGCTGGATACCTTGGATCCCTATACGGTATTTATAAATGAAGGGGAACAGCAACAGATGGAGATTTTTGCTACCGGTTCCTATGGAGGTGTTGGTCTGGAAGCCGGATACAGGGGTGATGAAGTTGTGATTATCGCTCCAATGGATGGCTATCCGGCAGAGAGAGCAGGCCTCCGTGCCGGTGATACCATTAAAGAGATCAATGGGAACTCAGTTAGCGGTATGACCCCGGAAGAGATTCAAAGGCTTACAATTGGAGATGTGGGCACTGAAATCACCATTACAATCAGCAGGCGTGGCATTGTAGAAAATATCTCATTTCAGTTGATAAGAGAGAGAATAGAAGTAAAGAATATAAATTATTCCGGATTGCTCGGGATTGAAGATCAGTATGCTTTTATTCACCTTGCCAGATTTGGCCAACGAACATCTGAAGAAGTAAGAGAAACACTGATTGAAATGAACAGTGACGGTGAGTTGGATGGTTTGATATTAGATCTGAGAAATAATCCGGGTGGACTCTTGAATGAAGCTGTTGAGTTGATTGATCTGTTTGTAGAGTCGGGTGTCACGGTCGTTGAAACCAGAGGAAGGTATGAAAGCCACAATAGTGTAATGACAACAAATGAGCCGGCGCTTTTAGAAGATCTACCGATTATAGTACTGATTAATGAAGGAAGTGCAAGTGCATCAGAAATCGTTGCAGGGGCTCTTCAGGATCTGGATAGAGCCGTTATATTAGGCCAAAACAGCTTTGGAAAGGGATTGGTTCAAACGATAAGACCCCTTTCGTATAACACGTCACTTAAAATAACGATCTCTCGTTACTATATACCCAGTGGCAGGAGTATTCAAGCCATTGATTATTCATCTGAAATGCAAGATCAGTATGAACAAAAGCCCGATTCCATGCGCAGAGTTTTCAAAACTAAAAATGGGAGGGAAGTTTTAGATGGAAGGGGGATTCAACCGGATGTAGCTGTCAGTGACCGGGGATCTTCAATGGTTAATTTGGCTCTGCTAAAAAGTGACATGTACTACTATTTTATCAATGATTTTATTGCTGATCAGGATGGTGATCTGCCTGAAGAAATGCCTGATCAACTGTTTCAACAATTTATGAGCTATTTAATGGATGAAAACTTTGATTTTGAGACTCCGGTTGATGGGCATTTAGATCAAATTGGAGTTCATATTGAGAATTTTTCGATGGAAGAGCAAGCCGTACTGAGTCTGGGCGAATTGAAAGCACTTTCCAGGGATTATAAAATCTCACAAATATATGAGAATCAAGAGATCATTGAAATGCACTTACGCAGAGAGTGGATTAATCAAACATTTGCAGAGAATGCAAAAAACAGAGCACTATTAACAATTGACGAATATATAATCCGATCATTGGAGATGTTGAATAATCAATATTCCTATCGATCCATATTGACTAACTAAGAAATTGGGAAAAGCAGACCTTCACTTACATACAAAAGCATCCGACGGTGTTTTAACGGTTGCTGAGTTGCTGGATAGAGTTGCCGGAAAAGGTTTAAAGACCATATCTATCACAGATCATGACACTATTGAGGGCTTTTTGGAAGCTCGGGATATGGTGTCGGATAAGGGGATTGAGTTGATACCGGGTGTAGAATTGACTGTAATATGGAAATCGATGGAAGTGCACCTTTTGGCGTATGATTTTGATTATAAAAATGATTCTTTTTTATCAATGATTGCCAATCAAAAAATTGCGCGCCGTTTGAGAATGAAAAAAATCATCGGCATTTTACAAAAAGATGGTGTTGATATTGATTATGATGAGGTACGAGCCATATCGGGTAGCGGCAATGTGGGTCGGCCGCATGCAGCTGCGGTACTCATCAAAAAAGGATATGTATCCTCGGTTCCGGAAGCATTCATCCGATATCTGTCTGCGGAAAAAATAAAAACAGTTGAAACCGAGTATATTAAGATTGAAGATGGAATTGATGTAGTCAAAAAAGCGGGTGGAGTATTATCGATTGCGCACCCCGGCCGACTTTTTAGTATAGATGAAGTGAATGAATTACTCGCTTTTGAACTGGATGGAATCGAGTGTATACATCCAAGTCATACATTTAGTCTACAAAGAGAGTTGACACGATTAGCTAAATCGAAAGATCTGTTGATTACCGGCGGGAGTGATTATCATGGCAAACGGATTTCGGATTACGATCCTTACTTCGGGATTGTCACATTGAGTCAAAATCATGTAGATTCCCTAAGGCGTTCCGCTGCAGCGCGGAAACGAATTTTGGCATGAGTAATATAAATCAATTATAGAAAGAGAATGGATTGGTCTACAGTTAAGATTGCAATAGTTACTGCGAAATGGAACTCCTTCATAACCGATGAAATGATGGAAGCAGCGAATTCAGCGCTTCTTTCAAGAGGAGTTCAAAAAGAAAATATCTATAATCAACGGTGTCCGGGTGCATTTGAACTGCCCCTTGCTTGCAAGTGGTGCCTGGATGATCTGGGTGTAGATGGTGTTGTGGCTTTGGGTGCCGTTATTCGGGGAGGGACTCCTCACTTTGATTATGTTTGTGATGCTGTGACAAGGGGTATTACAGATTTGAATTTGGCCTCAGGTAAACCGGTTGCATTTGGTGTTCTTACCACCGATAATGTTGAGCAAGCAACAGAAAGAGCAAGCACAGAGAAAGGAAATAAAGGCGCGGAAGCTGCTCTTGCACTTTGCGATATGTTGGACTTGAAGCAATCAATGAGTAAATCATAAAGTAAATAGTTCTTGAAATAAGCAGAGATTAGCCATAATTTACAGAGCTACAAAGATCTCGAAAATATGGCATTAGAACCTTTAAATCTTACGGGTGGTAAACAGACGGATGAGGATAAAAAGATCCAGGAGGATCTTCAAAAATCCGGATCTGTCCCTGATCATATAGCCATCATAATGGATGGGAATGGCAGGTGGGCTCAAAAAAAAGGAAACATACGTTTACATGGCCATAAAGCAGGAGTCGAATCGGTGAGAGATGTCACTGAATCTTGTGCTCAATTAGGAGTGAAGTATTTAACCCTGTATGCTTTTTCTACTGAAAATTGGAATCGACCCTCATCTGAGATCAATGGATTGATGAAATTGTTGGTTCAAGCCTTAAGAAACGAAGCAGACACGCTGAATAAAAATAATATTAAGTTGATTACGATTGGCCAGATCGAGAGATTGCCTGCAAAGTGTCAAAGGCAGTTGCAGGAAGTAAAAGATCTGACAGAAGATAATACCCGAATGCAGCTCTGTTTGGCATTGAGTTATTCAGGCAGGTGGGATATAACAGAGGCAGTTAAACATATTGCTCAAGATGTGAAAGATGGGAATTTAGACCCTGAAACCATCGATGATAAAATGATCAGTTCCTATCTATCTACTGCAGCCATCCCTGATCCGGATTTGATTATCAGAACCAGTGGTGAGTATCGGATCAGTAATTTTTTACTTTGGCAGCTTGCATACTCAGAATTATACATCACTGAGACCTACTGGCCTGATTTCAAAAGGGATGAACTCTATGATGGAATCAGATCTTTTCAAAAAAGAGACCGCAGATATGGAAAAGTCAGGAATGGACATAACAAAAGCTTGTCTGCAACAGTTATAAATCAAATTATATCGTAAACCGCAGAATCGACTGTATCACGTGTTCAAATTGAAGCATCTCTTATTCGTCTTATTCATACTATTCATTGGAACTCATCAATTTAAAGATCTGTCGGCTCAAGGAACCGATGAATTAAATATTGTTGACCCCAGAGAACAACAACCTCAAACCTATACTATTGAGGAGATTCGTTTCACAGGTTTAGTTACCGGTAGGGAGTCCTTTTTACTCAGCAGTAGTGGTTTTGCAGTGGGTGATCCGATTCAGATTCCGGGTGAAATGTTGTCAAACGCAATTCGGCAACTCTACAGAACGGGTATCTTTTCTGATGTAGAAATATTACATGAGAGAGTGGGCAGCAATGGGGTGAACATTGAAATCAGGGTTCAGGAGCAGCCAAGATTAAGACGTTATGATATTGAGGGGGTTAAACGTTCAGAAAGGCGTGATTTAAGAGAGCAATTGAATCTGTTATCCGGTTTTGCGGTTACGGCTTCCGTTCGTCAGCAAGCCATTAAAACGATTGAACGTTATTTCAGTGAGAAGGGACATTGGAACACGAATATTGAAGTTCTGGAAGAGTTGAGTGACGACGAAGCGAACAGGATTTCGCTTACATTTGTAATTGATGCAGGTGAACGAATTAAGGTTCGGGAATTTCGATTTGAAGGAAATGAAACGTTTTCAGATCGAAAACTTAGAAAAGAATTTTCTACAATTAAACCTGATCGGTGGTATAGAATCTTTAAGAGGCATGTCTATACAGAAGAAGAGTATTCTGAAGGAATTGAAAATATGCTGCAATTCTACAGAGACAATGGGTATCTGGATGTTCGGGTACTCAGTGATTCTATTTATGTGGATGATTGGAGGAAAAAAGAGGGTGTCTATTTTGATATTGAACTTGCAGAAGGTCCTCAATACAGAATCCGGAATATAGAGTGGGAAGGAAATACTGTCTATACGGATGAGCAGTTGACCACATTTTTTGGTTTTGAGGAAGGAGATATATTTGATGAGTCTCGGTTTAATGAAAATATGACCTATAATCGAGACGAATCAGATATTCGCAGTCTCTATGAGAATATTGGATATCTCTTTTTTGACCTTCAAGAAGAGCTGGCATTTGTTGAGGGGGATTCAATCGATGTGATGTTTCAGATTATTGAGGATGAAATTGCAACTATTCGAAGAGTCTCTTTTCAAGGCAATACAAAAACCCATGATGATGTCGTCCGAAGAACTATTCGAACGGCACCCGGTCAGACCTACAGCAGAAGTGCAATAGTGAGATCGATCAGGGAATTGGGTCAGTTAGGCTATTTTAACCCAGAATCCATCAATCCAAGTTTGGAGCCTAATCGTGATGATCGTACAGTGGATATCAATTATGATCTTGACGAAACACAGGGTACGGATAACTTTGAGTTCTCCGGTGGATTTGGAGGGCGCCAGATCGGTGTCATTCTTGCTGCAAGAGTTAATTTTAACAATTTTTCCGCCAGGCGAATGTTTGAACCAGGGGGTTGGAATCCAATCCCATCGGGTGACGGGCAGCGACTATCCTTAGGTGTACAGGTTACCGGTAGAGGATATCAGAGTTATAATTTTAGTTTTACAGAACCTTGGTTAGGCGGAAAACCTACATCGTTGGGTGTAAGTGTGTCCTATGACTATCTGGATTTTTCCAGAGGACAATCATTTGGTTTTGCACAATCCAGTTCAACCGAAGTGAGAAAAAATCAGTTATTCTCCTCGAGTGTAAGTTTGGGCAGAAGGCTACAGTGGCCGGATGATCTTTTTTCACAGCGATTCATTCTAACATTCAGTCGGTTTAATGTATCCGGATTCAGTAATATTTTTGAAGATGGCAGAGCCAATTTGTTGACGATCAGCCAGATAATCGATCGTAACTCAACAGACAATCCGATATCACCCAGAAACGGATCCAAATTTAGCGCATCCGGTGAATTCGCGCTTCCTGTCCCTGGTTTCGCTCAATTTTATAAACTTAAAACAGAGTATCAGCACCATCACACGATTGTAGGCAAATTGATACTTAGCAGTGCTGTAGAGTTTGGTTACATGGGTTATTTTAGTGAATCCAATCAAAGCAATTTTCAACGATTTTTTATAGGTGGTACACAACTTCAGCAGCGGCAGAACTTTTTGAATGACAATATTGATATGCGTGGATTTCCGGGTGGATTTAATGGTGTAATCTCACCGGTTGATGAAAACCAGAACTTGATTGGGGGGCGTGTATATAATAAATATTCCCTTGAACTGCGTTATCCTGCTGTGAGTTCGGATCAGATTCAATTAATTCCGTATATGTTCGCAGATGCCGGAAATGCATTTAATGGGTTGAATGAATTTGATCCATTTAAAGTGAAACGTGCAGCCGGTTTTGGAGCCCGAATCTTTTTACCGATTTTGGGATTGGTTGATTTAAGTTATGGTTACAGACTCGATGGAACACCGGCTTCAAGAGAAGGTGTTGGTCTGGCCGCGGGAGAGTGGGAGTTTCTATTCAATATCGGAGCACCATTTTAAACATGATAAGATTATTCACATACATTACATTTTTCTTGCTTCTGTTTAGTTTTGAGGCTGTTAATGCTCAAAACCAAAAAATAGGGTATATAGACTCTGACATAATTTTGCAGAATATTCCTGAATACAATGGTATTGAACAGAGACTATCTCTTTTAAGTGATAGCTGGAGGCAAGAAATTACTAGAATGGAACGTTCCATTGAAGATCTTGAAAATGATTTTGAGGCGAGAGAGATTCTTTTTACAGATGAATTAAGAGTTCAAAGATTAAATGAGATTGAAACAGCTAGAAATCAATTAGATCAATATATAGAGGAAAAATTTGGTCCAAATGGGGAATATTTCAGCACCCAAAAAGAACTTCTGGAGCCTATACAAAGAACAATCTTTGATGCGTTAACAAGAGTAGCGTCACGATTAGAATATGATTTTGTATTCGATCGATCAGACGATATAAGATTCCTCTATGCCGGTCAGGATTGGAACTTAACTGAACAGGTAATGTTAGAGATGGGTATAGATGGTACAGGAAATTAACAGATATAAATCTTAAATTTGACCCAAAAATAAAGCGACACATGAAAAAAATAATACTAACCGCAGTTCTCTTTCTGATTCCGGTACTATTATCGGCGCAGTTGAAAATGGGAATCATGGATCCGGATGTTGTCTTGGATGCACTGCCTGAAACAGCTCAGGTTCAAGCAGATCTTGAGAATTTTGTACAACAAAGGCAGGAAACCTTTCAAAACAGATATCAGGATTGGCTTTCCGAGGTTGCCTCATTCTCAGAGAGTGTGGAAGCCGGTGAAATCAGTGATGCTGATGCTGCAGTGGAAGAGCGACGACTGACTGAAATACAGGAAGAGTTGAATAGTTTACAGCAGCTAATTGAGCGACAAATTCAGGAGCGGCAGAATGAGCTATTTAATCCACTTCTACTACGAGTCGAAAATGCGATGGCAGAGGTTTCTGAGGAGATGGATTTAGATTTTGTACTAAATAAATCGACGGGTACCGGTGATCCGATCATTTACTTTTCATCCCAAAGAGCACCGGATATAACAGAACAAGTGATTCAAAAACTTACACAAAATTAATTAGATCATAGATAATTACAATCATTATGAAAAATTTAAGCTTTTTAACAATTATAGTTTTTACTGGACTATTAACACTTTTTGCTGCACCAACAGCAGATGCTCAGGATATGAAAGTTGGGTTTGTTGAACCCCGGGCTGTCTTGGATAGAATGCCGGAAATGAGAGCGGTGGCTCAACGATTGCAAAATTTTGCCGAGAGAAAAGAACGTGAATTAACAACAAAGCAGCAAGAACTTCAAATGGAGTTTGAAAATTTCCAGCAACGTGCAGGAGTGATCTCCGATGAAGCCAGAGCTACTGAGGAGCAACGACTTACAGCATTAGATCAGGAGTTCCGTCAGATGCAAACAGATGCGGAAAGAGAGCTGCAAGAACAGAGACAAAGCCTGATGTCTCCTCTTCTGCAACAGATACAAGAATCGATTAATACTGTAGCAGATCGAATGGGTTTAGATTATGTTTTAAATACAACCACATCAGCCGGTGATGTAATTATTCTCTATGTTTCCCCTGAGGTACAAGCTGAATATGATATTACAGACGCTGTTATGGAAGAGTTGGGTATCTAAAACTGAACCTTCTCAAACCAATTGTTTATAGACGGTTCATTCGAACCGTCTTTTTTTTATCTACCTCACACGTTTTCTTCTGTTTCGGATATAATCTTCAAAAATATAACCACCCAATTCATTTAGAGAAGAGTAATAAGCCCTCCCTTTATTTGCCTCTGTTAATTCTTGCACAAAATTTTGCAGATATGGATCTTGAGCAATCATAAACGTTGTAATATCAATTTGTTCTCTTCGGCATGCGACCGCTTCATCCAGTACTTTGTTAATGATCTTTCGATCCAGTCCAAAACTATTTTTATACATTCGGCCTTTCTCAATCATACAGGATGGTTTTCCATCTGTAATCATAAAAATCTGTTTATTGGAGTTCTTTTTTCTTTGAAGTATGTGGCGAGCCATCTGAAGGGCTTGAAGAGTATTTGTATGAAAGGGGCCCACTTTCAGATAGGGCAGGTCTTTGACTTCTATCTGCCAGGCTTCATTACCAAATGCAACAATATCCAGGGAGTCTTTGGCGTAATTGTTCATGATCAGCTCTGACAATGCCATGGTAACTTTTTTGGCTGGAGTAATTCGATCCTCACCATAAAGAATCATAGAGTGACTTAAATCGACCAGTAAAACCGTTGAAACAGATGTGTAATGATCTGTATGATACACCTGCAGGTCATCCTCTCTCAAGTCAAAATGATCAATAGAACTATGTTTTAACATGTTCATCATGGTACCGGTAGAGTCAATTTGAGAAATATCATCACCTGTACGCCAATGTCTGCTTTCGGGTTGGCGCTCCAGTCCCCTTCCGGTGTGGGATGTTTTATGGTTACCTGCCTGCCCCTTTTTTAATTGGGTGAAAATCTCATTTAATGCGCGTTGACGAATCGAACGGTCTGTCTTAGAGGTCGGAACCATTACAGATTGTTCATCATCAAATTGGATATATCCACGTTCTTTTAACTCTTCAATAAAATCACCCAAGCCATATCCATTATCGAATTGATCTGTGATCTTGTACTCTTTATCGATCTGGTTTAGCCAGTTCAGTGCCTGGGAGACATCCCCGCCCGAAATGGTTAAGAGTTCCTGGAACAGATCAAAAAGAGTATCAAATGGAGATTTTCCACTGTTTTTGCTGAATCGGTTGTTCCATTCTGAGTATATAAAGTGCATAGGATCAATTTGCTGTCTGGATTTAGGATATATATAACTTATTTTGAATAGATATTGTAAGCTTCCCTATAAATCAGGCAATTATAAACTTAGGGATTCATGTTTTTGGTAAAGCTGCATAGGAGTCTGGTTTCCCAGGCTATCATGCGGCCGGTTATGGTTGTAATCAAAGATAAAATTT